>ERZ1669248.71-NODE-71-length-65291-cov-5.568045_pt1 | contig 65291 bp, 66 predicted proteins | sample MGYA00579296_ERZ1669248 | MGnify/ENA primary metagenome ERZ1669248 (study PRJEB41166, sample SAMN08046057) | hot springs metagenome | biome: hot spring; feature: neutral hot spring; material: thermophilic sediment; isolation source: thermophilic sediment from...
CAATCCTTTCTATGTATTTTCCAAGGAAGATTTTCTGTCTTATAAAGAGGAGGCTAAAAATTGGCTGAAGAGATAGAACAATATCTTGTTACTTTGTTTGGGAATGTCATAAGTTTTCTAAGGGATTTTGTTAAGTAAGGATAAATTTGAGGAAATAATTGTTTCTACAAGGTCAAAAAGTAAACTTTTAGAATTAAAAGAAATTTATCCTGAAATTAATATTGCAGAGAATAATAAAGATCTTGCAAAGAAGGCGAAATATATTTTTATCTGTGTGAAACAGCCAGAGGTGAAAGGAGTTTTAGATGAAATAAAGGAATTTCTTGATCATAATAAACATGTTATATCTCTTGCAGGAGCAATAACCATAGAGAATAGGGAAGAAGATTTTCCTTTTGCGGTGGAAATAAAAAGTTGTGCACCAGGTTTTTTGGCTTCTATTTTTAATGAACTCATGCACGAGGTAAAAGATATACTAATTTATACTATATATAGTACTGCAAAGTTAATCTATAATATGAACTTGACTTTTGAAGATATAATATAAAAGGTTGCTACAAAGGGTGGAATAACTGAAGAAGGAGTTAAAGTATTAGAGAGTTACCTTCCTAAAATTTTTGATGAAGTTTTTGAAAAACTCTTGAAAAGAGAAAACTAATAAAAGAAAGAGCAGATGAGCTTTTTAGGATAAATTAAGTTTAAAAGGAGGTATTTTGAATGAGATTTAAGAAATTTATTTTTCTTCTTCTTTTGTTATTAGTATTTTCTCTTATTAACACTGAGCTGATTGAGGCAAAACCAAGAGAAAATTTTAATATTAAAGGATCTATAATGTTTATTGGTCCTTCTGGGCTTCTTAAGGTAAAGGTTGAAAGCCATAGCAAAAATATAAAGGGATTTGTGAGGAATGATGTGGTAAGTATAAAAATAACTTCGGGCACAAAATTTTATTTTGCCAGCTTTGTGAAAACGAACGAAGGTTTGGAATTGAAAAAACATAAAAGTGTGGGTTTTGGTTTTCTTAAAATAAAGAGTAAGGTTTTTATAAATGGATTCATTCTTGAGAATAATAAAAAAGAGTTGGTGGCAACTGAAATTTATATAATTTTAAATTAATATAAAAGATACCCCTTGACAATTTTTAAAATTATGTTAAAATTATAATTGCCACAGGCGTCAAGGGGTCCAAAAGGTACTCCTGATGTACCTTGGCACTGAGTAAAGTCTTGGGTAGCTGGGGAAAAGTGGAGGAGCAAGACTCCTTACTGAGTACTTAGGGTTTAGAGAGTAGTAGGGGTGTTGGAGAAACCTGGTACTCCTACGAAATCTGAAAAATCCTGAGGCTGAAAGGTGAGAGGGTACAGGGGAGTTTCCAAGTAGGATCTGTTGAGCCTGTGGCACTTTATTTTCAAATCAAAACTCTTTTGGCTCCTCTCTTTTCCTAGAAAAAATTTTTAAATCCTTTTTAACTCTTTTAAAACTCCTGCCAATAGGTATAAAATATATGAAGAATTTTAGAAGGGAGGGACTTTTTTTGAAAGGCTTCAAACTTTTTCTTTTAATTCTATTCCTAGTTTTTTACATCGGGGTGTGTGAAAGAATCATCTCAGGGAGGTGTTATTACGCCAACAGGTGAATTTACAGTAAATATTACTGTGAATCCTGATCAGGATAGAACTCCCATAAGTCCCTATATTTATGGGGCAAACCAAGATGTGGAAGGGGTAAAACATACTGCAAGAAGAATTGGAGGAAATAGACTTACAGGATACAATTGGGAAACCAATATGTCTAATGCAGGATCTGACTGGGATAATTCCAGTGATGACTATTTACCTTGGGTTATGGGAATACCTCAAGATCAGTATAATGTTCCTGCAATTGTGCTTACAAAATTTCATGATCAGTCTCTCAGTATGGGTGCTATTAGTTTGGTAACCCTCCAAATGGCAGGCTATGTGGCAAAAGATGCTAATGGGCCTGTTTCAGAAGATGAAACTGCTCCATCTTCAAGATGGGCTGAAGTAAAATTTAGAAAGGGAGTAGGTTTTTCTTCAAATCCTGATACCTCTGATAATTATGTTTATATTGATGAACTTTTGAATTATCTAATTAGCAAATATGGGAAAGCTGATACTTCTACAGGAATAAAAGGATATCTTCTTGATAATGAGCCGGATCTTTGGTCAAGTACTCATCCAAGAATACATCCCAATAAAGTAACTTGTAATGAACTTATATCAAAATCTATTGAACTTGCAAAGGTTATAAAAGAGATGGATCCTAGTGCTTTAGTCTTTGGATATGAATCCTATGGATTTATGGGATACTATTCTCTTCAAGATGCTCCTGATTGGAATAGTGTAAAAGGAAGTCATGAGTGGTTTATAAGCTATTACCTACAAAGGATGAAAGAAGCATCAGACTCTTATGGTAAGAGGCTTCTTGATGTGCTTTCTCTTCATTGGTATCCTGAGGCAAAATCTTCTACAGGTGTAAGAATTTGCTTTGATGGGGAAAATAGTATTGATAAGGATACGAGTATTGCAAGAATGCAAGCTCCAAGAACTCTTTGGGATCTAACTTATAAAACAACTACAAAGGGTCAGATCACTGCTGGAGAGAACAGCTGGATAAATCAATGGTTTCCTGAGTTTTTACCTATAATTCCTAAATTAAAGCAGGCTATTGATACTTATTATCCTGGCACAAAGCTTGCCATAACAGAATATGATTATGGTGGTAGAAATCATATATCGGGTGGAATTGCTCAAGTAGATGTGCTTGGCATATTTGGGAAGTATGGAGTTTATCTTGCTACCAGGTGGGGTGAGACAGGAAGTTATATTTCTTCTGCTTATAATGTTTATTTAAATTATGATGGAAAAGGATCTAAATATGGAGATATATCTGTTAAAGCAGAGACTTCTGATGTGGAGAATATGCCTGTATATGCTTCTATTCATAGTAATAATCAAGGAAAATTACATGTAATATTAATTAACAGGAATTGGGACAAGGAGGGTATTGCCAGAATAAAGATTGAAGGGAATAATACTTATACCTCTTGTATAATCTATGGATTTGATTACCAATCTCCTGAGATAAGAAAGATGGGAGAATTAAACAATATTCAAAATAACTATTTTGAGTTAAAAGTACCACCCCAAACAGTTTATCATATAGTATTTTAAAAATAAGGAGGGGGATTTTTCTCCCCTCCTTAGGGGCTGATTAAAAATGAGACTTGATAAATTTCTTGTGAATCAAGGATTTGGTAGTAGAAAAGAGGTACAAAAACTTATTAAGGCAGGGATAGTTTATGTTAATAATTTCCCTGTTGAGGATCCTTCTTTTCATATAAACCCTGAGAAGGATGTTGTAGAGATAGAAGGGCAGGAGATTGAATACAAAGAAAATTATTACTTTATGCTCAACAAACCTAAAGGTTATATTACAGCAACTTACGATGAAAATTATCCTACGGTGATGGATCTTTTTGCTTCGGAGCCTATAGTGAGTAAACTCTTTCCTGTGGGAAGATTGGATGTTGATACCGAGGGGCTTCTTATAATTACCTCTGATGGTGTTTTGGCTCATAGGCTTTCTCATCCTAAATGGAATGTGGAAAAGGAATATTTTGTGATTGTGGAAGGAGATATCTCGGACATAGACTTTTCAAAGTACGAAAAAGAAGGAATGTACTTAAAAAAAGAAAAATACAAGACTAAGCCTTTTAAAGTAAAAGTCTTAAAAACTTCCTTTGAAGAATCAGAACTTCTTATTACTATAACCGAGGGTAAATATCACATAGTAAAAAAGATAATGTATGCAGTGGGTCATGAGGTTAAATACTTAAAAAGGGTAAGGATTGGACCATTGATTCTTGACGAAGACTTAGAGGTAGGAGAATATAGGGAACTTACAAAGGAGGAAATTTCTCTTCTCAAAAGCTATGTGAAGATGGGGTAGGACTTATAGATTTTTGTTGACCATGATTGATACATACTTTATAATGATTTTATGAATAATTTTAAGTTTATCGTAGAAGTAGAGAATCTAAAAAAGTACTATGGAAATGTTAAAGCGGTAGATGGGGTTAGTTTTAAAATAAAGCAAGGATCTATTTTTACATTATTAGGACCCAATGGAGCTGGTAAAACTACGACCCTTGAGATTATTGAGGGATTAAGAACTCCCGATAGTGGAAAAATAACTATATTTGGAAGGCAAGTAGAAAAAATAGGAAGAGAAGAGAAAGAACTTATAGGTGTATCTTTACAAGAAACAAATCTTATAGGCAACCTCACAGTAAAAGAAACATTTTCTATGTTTAGAAGTTTCTACAAAAAGGGATTAAGGGTAGATGATGTCCTTGATTTTGTGAGCTTAAAAGATAAAGCAAAAAGTTATGTGGATAAGCTTTCTGGAGGGCAGAGGCAAAGGCTTGCTATAGGTCTTGCTCTTATTAATGATCCTCTTCTTCTTTTTCTTGATGAACCTACCACTGGGCTCGATCCACAGGCGAGGAGAAGTATTTGGGATCTGCTTTTACAACTTAAAAAACAAGGAAAGACTATAGTTTTGACTACTCATTATATGGAAGAGGCAGAATTTCTCTCCGATTGGGTTTGTATTATAGATCACGGAAAGATTATAAGGGAGGGGACTCCCGAGGATTTGATAAAGAGTATTGGTGGGGAAAGTGTGATTGAAGTGGATGTGGAGGAAGATGGAGAATTTTTAAGGGAATTAGAAAATATGGGACTAAATTATACCTTTAATGCAAAGCATAGACGACTTATCTTAAAAACCAATAATGTTCTTGAGACTATAGATATTCTTCTTAGAGCTGCTAAAAAGAGGGGAATCAACATAAGAAATGAGATTATTAGACAGCCTAATTTGGAAGATGTATTTTTAACTCTTACAGGAAAGCAACTTAGAGAAGAATGATGATCTTCAAGAATTCTATCTACTTTTTTAAATCTGCCTTAAGAGAAAGAGCTTATGTCTTTTGGTGTGTAGTATTTCCAGTTATTCTCATGGTTATTCTTATTACTATTTTTTCTTCCATGTATAAAGTAGAAAAGGTTAATTTTGAGGTTTATTTAATAAAATCAGAATCTGGTGAGTTTTCCAATATAATTTTTCAAGTATTTGAAGATTTAAGCAAAGTAGAGAATAAAGTGTTTAATTTGAAGGTTTTTAAAGATGATTCTCTTAAAGATAAACTTATAGAGGATCTTAAAAGGGGAAGAACTAAACTTATTGTAGAGATACCAGAAGGCTTTGATAGTCTTGTGATTTCTAATATTAGTATGAAGATGTTAGGCTTAGGAGAGAATTCTGCCCCTCTTAAAGTGTATATTTTAAAACATAATGTTTCATCTCAGGCTGCAAGTATGGTTGTGAGAAATATTGTGGATAGATTGAACTTAGAGTTTGCTAAGAGGATGTCAAAAATAAAAGAATACGAAGTAAAAACTGAGATTGTAGGAAGTAAAACAGGGTTTTCTTATGTGGACTTCATATATCCTGGTATTGTTATTCTTGCCATATTTTTTACAGGACTTTTTGGGATTGGACAGGAGCTTACCTGGTATAGAGAAGGGAAGATATTAAAAAGATTTCGTATTACCCCTATTTCTTCTTTAAATTTCTTTTTCTCTTATTTTCTTTCTCGACTTTATCTTTTTATCCTTCAAGCCTTAATTGTTACTTTTGTAGGAAAAGTTTTATATAAAAGTAGTGTGAACTTCTTATCTTTTTATTTCTTTTTATATGTTTTTCTTGCTATGTTATCCCTTTCATCAATGGGATTCTTTATATCTGCTTTTTCTAAAAATACCAATTCTGCAGGAGTGATAGGACAGATTCTCAATTTCCCCTTGCAATTTCTTGGAGGGATATACTTCCCTGTAAGTGATGTTCCTTGGTTTATAAAATGGATTGTGGTTATTAATCCTATTACTTATCTTGCTGCAGGTATAAGGGATACTCTTGGTATTATGCCATCACCTTATCCTATATATTTAACTATTGTAGTTCCATTGATATATACTGCTTTATTTTTGTTCATCTCTATAAGAAAATACAAGAGAGTGGAATTAACATGAAGCCATTTATAAGTGTAACCCTGTATAGGATTAAAAGTTTTTATAGAGACACTTTCACCTTTCTTTTTTCCCTTATTCTTCCTATTGTGTTTGTTCTCATATTTGGGTTTGTCTTTGGTGAAAGGGAGATGGGTTCTAATGGTTATGGGGTTAAGATTGGAGTAATAAGAAGTGATGTTGAAATTGTTAAAGTTCTTGGAAAGATGGAGAATGTTAAAATTTTTGAGTTTGAAAATGAAGCTGATTTAAGGAATCATATTTTAAAGGGAAATATTGATGGTGGGGTAACTTTTGATGGAGAAAAGTTTAATTTTATTATCAATTTCTCAACTTTTCAGCAAAATCCTTTTTTAAGAACCTTTGGAGAAAGTTTTTCCAAGGCTTATTCCTTGCATGAGGTTGGCATGGATAAAGGATTTATAAAAATGGAAGAGGAATTTATTGATCCAGGAAAGGCTCAAGTTTCTAGCTTGGGTTATATCATTCCTGGAGTTTTAAGTTTTTCTATTTCATCAGCCATATTTACCATGATTGCCCTTTTTGGATATTATAGAAAAAGAAAGGTTATTAAAAGGTTTGCGGTAACTCCCATAAATCCTATAATTTTTATATCAGGAATGGTTTTGGGAAATTTTGTTGTAGGAATTTTTTCCTGTCTGTTAGTTCTTTTAATAGTCCAGCTTATTTTTCATATAAACTTTTCTATAAATTGGGGTTTTTTTCTTCTTTCTGTTTCTTCTTCAATTTTAGGTATGATGGCTTTAGGGATAGTTTTAACTGCTTTATTTAGGGAGCCTCAAACCGCAAATAATGCAGGAAATCTTTTAGTAAATATCATGTTGTTTTTCTCTGGAGTGTATTTTCCTTTAGATTTTCTTCCAAGTTATTTAAAGGTTTTTGCTAAATTTCTACCTCTATACTATGTGGGAAGAGCTTTGAGAATTTCCTTAGGGATAGAGGAAGGTAGATCAAGTTTTGTTTTAACTTTCTCTTTTGTAATGATTTCTACATTTCTCATACTAGTATTTATTTCTGGAAGAAATATTTTTAACTTAGAAGAAAGGTAATTTTATCTAAATAGTCTTCTGGCAAGGAGACTTTTCTCTAATCTTATAGCTTTTTGAGGGCATAATTCATGGCAGCAAAAACAAGATATACATTTTTTATAATCTATAATCATCTTATTTGAATCGTAAGTTATAGCTTTATTAGGACAACTGTTCTCACATATTCTGCATTTTATACATTTTTCATCTTCAATAACGGGATATTGTCTAATCAATTTATTATATAGAAAAGAGGTGATACTTCCCATAAAGGCTGGAACATTTTTGGAAAGGGAATAGAAGTTTTTTACTTTTACTACATCGTGGTTATAGATCTTATCTTTTTCTTCTCCTATAACTTCAATTTTTTCAATATTTATCTCTCCAAGACCTTTTTTATATGCAATGAGATTTGTGTAAATCTCTTCTGGTTTATATCCAAGAAGAAGGCTTGAAACCACGTCTACTGCAACAGGATCTTTTCCCGTAATAATCTTTCCAAATTTTCTTGGGGTTCCTGCAGAGGGTCCTTCTCCTTCCATTCCTACGATAGCATCTACAATATTTATCACGGGATTTACTTCGCTAAATATCTCCACCAAAATTTTGGCAAAATTTTCTGGATTTATAGCAATGGCATGCATACGAGATTTATTCATTCCTGGTACAAGTCCAAAAGTATTCTTAATGGTACAGGTCATAAGCATGAAGGTGTGGGTCTTGAGTTTTGGCACATTAATTATATAATCTACCTCTTTTATAAATTTAGTTAATGGAATATTTCCTGCAACCTCGCTTTTAATATTAACCACTCCATAGGTATATAGATTTACAAGATTTACTTTTTGTCTTTCTGCCACTTCTTTCATACCTGTTACCCTATAAAGGTGATCCAAATTTGTAGAGGTATTTCCAGGGGTATCTCCTATAAATATTTCTCTTGCTTCTTTCTCTTTTAATATCTCAATAATGGCCTCAATTACTGTAGGGTGAGTAGTAATTGCCTTATCAGGAGAAGAGGCCATGAGAAGATTGGGCTTAATAAAAACTCTTTTTCCTTTAAAATTAGGAAGATCAAAATATTCTAATGCCCTTTTTATCTTGTCTTTTAAGGATTCCTTTTCATATTCTGCATTATATACAATTACTTTTGAAGACATAAGTCCTCCCTCTAAACTGATTTTAAGAAATTTAGAAAACTCTAAGAGATTCTTCTTTGTTTCTTACCATATCTCAGAGAGCTTTTCCACAAGCTCTTTTATTGTTTATTTCTTTACTCAATTTCTGCTATGGCTTTAAAATATAGGTTAGGGAGTATGCCTAATACTGCAAGATTAATATCTTGCCAAATATACCCTTTCCACTTTGTATTTTTCATGTAGGATTTTGACCACTTCCTTAGCAAGCTTTAAGGCTTTTTATCTTTCTCTTTTACTCAAACTCTCTATGTATTGTCTTTTTTCTTCTTCAGAAAGTTCTCTTACCATTCTTCCCATGGGTTTATTATAACCTACGGAGGAATTATTTAAAACTACCATTTTAAAACTTGTATATTGACTTATAATAGACTCTAAATGGTAAATTAATTTTCATAATATTCTTGGAATTTTTATGAACACTCTTACTACTCTAAGTAATGTTCTTATTCTTGATTATGCATCCCTTTCATCCATAAGTAAATCCTTTGCTTCCACAAGAGTTTGGGCACCTATTGGTTTTTTAGTAATGATGCTAACTACGGGTTTTTATCCCAAATTAACGGAATCTACTTTTATGTTTACTATAATTTCCTTAGTATTTTTATTGTGTTTTCTAATTCTTTTAGCGATTAAAGAGCTCGAATTTAAAGTGGAAACAAAAATTTTAACTTTTAATGACGTAAAGAGACTTATTTCGGTAAAGGAAGTAAGAGAATTTTTATTATTCATGTTCTTTTATAGTTTTGCTCTTGTGGGGACATCTGGAAATGTTAATTTGTTGATCAAATATTTAGGTGGGACAAATAGTGATATTAGTTGGGCACTTGTGGTTTGTGCTGCACCTGAAATTCCTATGTCCTATTTTTGGGGACATATGGCAGATAAAGTAGGAAGAAAGCCTCTTCTTCTTTTGGCAGGACTTGCTATGCCTATAAGGTCTTTTCTTTATTTTCTTACAGGAAGAGCCTTTGAGGTAATTTTAATTCAATTCTTTACTCATATTTTTACTTTTGTAATCTCTATAAATGTGGCACCTATTTATGTGAACGATTTAGTTTCTCCTAAGGAAAGGGCTACAGGACAGGGAATCTTAAATCTTTCTGTAGCCTTATCTCAAACTTTATCTTCTTTTATTTCGGGGAATGTGGCTAATATGGTAGGGCTCAAAGGGATGTATATTTTCCTTGCTGTTATTGGATTAATTTCTGCTATATGGGGGCTTAAGATATTTAGAAAGAGTAAATAAACTTTCTTAGCAAATTCTTGGTAGAAGGTCTCTTTTTAAGGGATCAAGAATTCTTCTTGTTCCAATTCTGGTTCTTAAATATACTCTTCTTCCTTTACCCTTCACCTCCCCAATTACTTTTGCATCTTTTCCTAAGGGGTGAGCTTTTAAAAAGTTCATAATTTTTTCTTCTTCTTTTTTATCAGCAATTATGACCACCTTTCCTTCATTAGCTGAATACAAGGGATCAATACCAAGGATTTCGCTTGCTGATTTTACCCAAGATTTTATGGGTAGACTTTCTTCGTTTACCTCAATCTCCACATTGTATTTTTGTGCAATCTCATTTAATACTCCAGCAACTCCTCCCCTTGTGGGATCCCTCATAAATTTAATTCCCGATGAAATTTTTAAAAGGGGCAAAGTAAGGGAGTTTAATGGTGCAAGATCGGATTTTACCTCTGCATCAGTTTTTATACCAAGTCTCTGAAGCATAATACAAAGCCCATGTTCTCCTATTCCTCCATTTATTATTACCACATCTTGCTCTTTTATCTCTCTCCCTCTCCAATCCATTCCTTCCTCAATTATCCCAAGACCTGAAGTGTTTATAAAAATCTTATCACCTTTTCCTTTTTCTACTACTTTTGTGTCACCTGTAATGATCTTTACCCCGCACTCCTCACTGGCTAATTTCATGGATTTAAGTATCTCACGGAATTCCCTCAGAGTAAGTCCTTCTTCAATAATGAATCCTACACTTAAATATAGAGGTTTTGCTCCCATAACTGATAAGTCATTTATGGTTCCGTATATGGATAGTTTTCCAATATCTCCGCCATTAAAAAATATGGGAGATATAACAAAGGAGTCTGTAGTGAGGGCAAGTCTTCCCGAAGTTTCAAAGATTGAAGAATCGTAAAGCTCATTTAATAGTTCATTTCCGAAATATTTTAATATTTCTTCTTCTATTAGTTTTCTTGTACTCTCTCCGCCACTTCCATGGGAAAGAAGAATCATATCTTCCATGGTTTATTCTCCTCCATAAAGGTAATAGGCAGAGCAAGTTCCTTCTGAGGATACCATGCAAGGACCTTTAGGGTTTTCTGGTGTACATGCCTTTCCAAAGAGAGGACAATCAGTGGGCTTTAAAACACCTCTCAAAACCTCCCCACATCTGCAAAAATTATTCTTTTCTGGCTTTTTTTCTATTTTTAATGGGTAAATTTTTCTCACATCAAATTCTTCAAATTCTTCTTTCAATAAGAGACCGCTATTTTCTATGACTCCAAGACCACGCCAATTGGCAGGTCCCTTTTTAAATATCTTGTACATGGTTTCAAGGGCATATTTATTTCCTTCTTCTTTAACACTTTTTTCATAGGTATTTAAGAGCTTTGGCTCTCCTTCTTCGATAATCTTTATAAGATGATATATTCCACGTATGATTTCCTCTGGTTTAAATCCCATGATTACAAAGGGTATTCTATATGCTTCAAATACCTCTTTCCATCCTGTCCTTCCTATTATGGTGGATACATGTCCAGGACCAATAATTCCATCAAGCTTTATCTCTCCCATATCCAATATGGCTTTCATGGCGGGAGGAGTAAGTTTATGAAGGGATAGAAAATATAAATTTTTAATATTTTCTTCTTTTGCTTTTATAAGGGTATAGGCTAAATTAGGAGCAGTAGTTTCAAAGCCTATTCCCACAAGAAGATATTTTTTATTGGGATTTTCTTTGGCAATATTTAATGCTTCTAAGGGAGAGTATATTACCTTTATTTCTTTTCCCTTTGCCCTTAAGTGATTTAAACTTCCCAAGCTTCCTGGTACATTAACCAAATCTCCAAAGGTAATAATACCCAAATTGTATTCTTCAGAAAGAGCAATAATATAGTCAATATCTTCTTCTGCAGTGACACACACGGGGCATCCTGGACCTGAAAGGAGATGAACATTTTCAGGAAGAATTTGCCTTATACCATAACGGAATATCTCATGGGTATGGGTGCCACAAAATTCCATTATATTTATTTCTTTTTTAGAAATGGATTTTATCTTTTGTAGGAGTTCTTTTATTTCCATTTATCTTTCAAGCTCTCCTAAAGCTGATATTATCTCTTCTGCCTCTTCATTAGAAAGAATGCTTATGGAAAATCCTGCATGAACCAATACATAATCTCCTACTTTAACTTCTGGAGTGAAAATAGTGCTTATTTCCAAAGTAGATCCTCCCATATCAGCTATTGCTATGTTTCCCTCTTTTACTTCTACAATCCTTAATGGAACTCCAAGACACATATTTTACCTCCCAGCTAGTTTTTAATTTAAGCTTTCATTTAGATTATTTTATCATAAAAATTTGTCTGCATTAGCTTTCTTTATTCTCCTCATGCTTAAACCCCCTTAAAATTATCTTATTAAGAAAGTAATCTTTTTACCAAGTGATCTAAGAAACCACTAAGGTCCTAAACTTGCTGGAGGGTTAAAATCGTAAGTAAGTACATCTTTGACTTTGCTAAAAATATGTTTTGGCATAGGTCTTAGGGCGCCCCATCTTTCAAGGAAGAAAGTATGGAATCTACTGTTGGGTCTGTTAAGTTCTACTACCACTGTATATTTGTCTGGAGCATAAACCCTTTTTACATCTTGCATTGCTCCATGATAGTCAAGCCCCTCAGTATCTTTTACTGTTTGAATAGTATAGACTAAATCATCGGCAGTAAATTCAACACCATCACTCCAATATATTCCTTTTCTAAGCTTTATTACTAATTTTGTAAAATCACTGTTATAAATAGGGTCCGCCGCTGCTAATGCGTTGATTATTCCCCCTTTAACAACGTCGGGGTTTATTGTCCAAAGAGGTTCTGTAACAAATTGATGTAATCCACAGTTTTGTGCCCTCCAGCCAGCCCATAAGTTCCAGTTTCCAGGAACAGGAAGGGGGGCAAATAAGAATGGTAGAATTAAGGTTTTATCTCTAGGAATACCAGCAGGAAGACCTTGGGCAAAGCTTCCAGAGGAAACAATTAAGAGAAAGAGAAGAAGGAAAAATAAAAAGGAGCTTTTTCATTTAAAGACACCTCCCTTTAGGTCAGGTTTTTATAAAACTTTTTACTAAAATCAACATTATGATATCATTTTCTTCCTATAAAATCAATTAAAGCAGATTCTTAGTTTTTGATCTTGACTTAATTCTGTGTAAGTGTTAACAACCTTGACAAATTCAATTAGAGATAGTTAAAATTTCTATAAATTTTTTACTTTAAATTTTAAGATGGGGGGTTTGTAAAATGTTAAAAATAAATATTGATAGAGATTGGGAATATTTAGAAGAAAATTTGGCTTTTTTAGAACATGTTATTTTAAGAGATGATTGGAAAAAGGTGGATATTCCTCATGATATAGCCATTGAAAAACCAAGAAGGAAGGATAATCCTTCGGGACCTGATGAGGGGTTTACTGCGGGAAGTAATATTTTTTATAAAAGGAATTTGCCTATTGATGAAGAACTTTTAGAAAAGAATTTAATTCTGGAATTTGAAGGAATAATGGGGTATTCAGAAATTTATATAAATGGAATCCTTCTTAAGAAGCATTTTTATGGATATTCAAGTTTCTTGGTAGATATTACAAATTATGTGCATGAGGGAGAAAATACTCTGTTAGTTTATGTGAACAATACCCATAAGCCAAGTTCTAGATGGTATGCAGGAACTGGTATTTATAGGCATGTGTGGTTGAGAGTAGGGGGAGAGGTGTTTATCAAACCTTGGGAGCTTCATGTGGAAAGTGATATCTTAGATGAAAAAAAGGCTTTTTTGAATATAAAAGTGGGAGTTAAGAATAGCAGTGGAAGAAAAGTTAAAGCCAAATTGCAATTTAGAATTTTCTCAAAGGAAGATGAATTGATAAAGGAGAGCGAAGAAAAATTTGAAATAGATGGAAAGGAAGAAAAAGTTATTTTAAAAGGATTAGAGATTGATAACTATATACCCTGGGATATTGAAGATCCTTATCTTTATAGGCTTGAGGCAAAAATATTGATGGATGATAAAGAATCTGATATAGATTCTACTTATTTTGGTATAAGGAAGATTGAGGTTGTACCTAATGTGGGCTTTAAATTAAATGGTAGGGTTATTAAGCTTAAAGGTGGATGTATACATCATGATAACGGGATTTTGGGAAGTGCCAGTTATGATAGGGCTGAAGAAAGAAAGGTTGAGATCTTAAAACAAAATGGTTTTAATGCTGTGAGAACCGCTCATAATCCTTTTTCTCCATCTTTTCTTGATGCCTGTGATAGATTGGGTATGTTGGTTATGGAAGAGTTTTTTGATGTGTGGACTGCTGGTAAAAGGGCTTATGATTATCATCTTTTCTTTGAAAAATACTGGGAAGAAGATGTGGAAAATACTATAAAGAGGGATTTTAATCATCCTTCCATAATTATGTGGTCCATAGGCAATGAGATAACTTGGGGATCAGGAGTAGATTGGGAGAAGGAAAAGGGATATACAAATATTTTTGAATGGAGTGAAAAACTTTCTAAAAAGGTTAAAGAATTGGATCCTACGAGATTTGTAACTTCTGCTTTTTGTGGATTGCCCTTTGAGGCTGTAAAGGTGGAAGATGTGGAAGAAGATAATACTGTAATATTGGGAGTTTGGAAAGGCAATGAGGAAACAAAAAGTAGATGGGGAGAGATAACTGAGAAGTATTTCAAGTATCTTGATGTGGCTGGATATAACTATAAAGTGGACAGATATGAGGATGATGGTAAAGAATATCCCAATCGTATAATTTGTGGAACAGAAACCTTTCCATATACCTTATACGATAATTGGAAAGAGACCTTAAAAAATCCCAATGTAATTGGAGATTTTGTATGGACTGCTATGGATTATCTTGGAGAAGCTGGTATTGGTAGGGCATCTTTGGATGAGAATGAGGCAAAAAACTTTTTGGGAGGCTTTCCTTGGTTAATCTCTAATTGTGGTGATATAGATATTTGTGGTGATAAAAAACCTCAGTCCTATTATAGGGATATAGTTTGGAGCTTGAGAAAAGTTCCTTATATAGCAGTTCTTCCTCCTGAATTGTATGGTAAAAAGATATATTTAAGACTCTGGGGATGGGAACCTGTAGAGAGGAATTACAATTTCAAGGGGTGGGAAGGTAAACCTTTAAGGGTTTATGTGTATTCTGACGCTGATGAGATAGAACTATTTTTGAATGGAAAAAGTATGGGAAGAAAAATTGCTGGAGATAAAGTAAAGTTCAAGACTTTCTATGACATAAATTATGAACCGGGAAGACTTGAGGTTATAGGCTATAAAGATGGGTTAGAAGTGGGGAGGGATATTTTGGAGACTACAGGAGAGCCTATAAAGTTAAAATTAATTCCTGACAGAAATAGGATTTCATCTTGCTATGGAGATTTAAGCTATATAAAAATTGTTGCTGTGGATGAGAAGGGAAGAGAGGTAAAGAATGCAAGAAATAAAATAAGAGTGGAAGTAGAGGGAGTAGGTAAATTGGTAGCTCTTGGAAGTTCCGATCCTCTTTCTCAAGAAAGTTTTGTGACAAATGAAATAAGTTTATATCAGGGAAGAGCTCTTGCCCTATTAAAAATTATGGGAATACCTGGAGAGCTAAAGTTGAAAGCTTGGGGAGAGAATTTAAAGGAGGAAGAAATAGTGATAAAGTGTGAATAATTATTATTTATATCCCATAATAGTTTGTCCTAAGGAAACTCCCCCATCATTTGTGGGAACTTTTTGGTGGGTATATACTTCAAATTTGCTTTCTTTTAAGGCAGGAATAGTGGTTTGTAAAAGGAGTCTATTTTGAAAAACTCCTCCTGAAAATCCAACCTTATTTATGTTATATTCTTCTCTAAGTATTTCTGAAAGGGTAATTATTATTTGAGAGATGGTGTTGTGAAATTTTCTTGCAATATCTCTTTTATCTTTTTTGGTTTTTTCTTCTACGATTTTCTCAATCATTGGCAAAATATCAATTTCAAGGATTTCGTTTTCGATAATTTTAAAAGGATAATAACCTTCTTCATAGGATTCCATGGCATGCATTTCTAACTCAATTGCCGCTTGTCCTTCATAGTCAATTTTTTCTCTTATTCCTAAGAGGGCAGATATAAGGTCGAAGATTCTTCCACAAGAGGATGTGTAAAATATATTTTCTTCCCTTTCAAGGAGTATTTTAATTAAATTCTTTTCAAAATCATCCATGGAAATTATTTTATCTGCATCCTTAGGAAAATATTTAAGTATGTATGATAGGGCAATTTTTCTTGGATTTTCTATGGCGCTATCTCCTCCCACAATAGGAAAGTATTTAAAGTGGGCGACCCTTTTTACTCCCTCTATATTTCCTACAAATACTTCGCCTCCCCATATTTTTCCGTCTTCCCCATATCCTGTTCCATCAAAAGTAAAGCAAATTATATCTTTGGTGATTCCTCTATCAAGGAGAAGGGAATAGAAATGGGCTTTGTGGTGTTGAATTGACTTTACCTCCATATATTTTTTAAAACTCTGGGCTAAATCCGTAGAAAGATATTGGGGATGAAGATCATGTACCAATAGTTCTGGCTCGATCTTAAAAAGTCTTATGTACTCTTGTATAGTCTCTTCGTAAACTTCTAAGGTTTCTTTATCCTTGAGATCCCCTATATGAGGACTTATAAATATGTAGTTCTCCTTTCCTAAGGAGAAAGTATTTTTTAGTTCTCCTCCAAGGGCAAGGGTAGGCTTTATTTTTATGGGAATTTTAATAGGGTCTGGGGCATATCCTCTTGCTCTTCTTATAATTTGTATTTCTTTGTTTTCCACAAATACTACGCTATCATCTATACGATGCTTAATATTTCTGTTGTGAAGTACGAATACATCCGCGATATTTTTTAATCTCTCCATAGCTTCCTCATTGTCTTTTGCTATGGGTTCGTCGGATAAATTTCCACTGGTCATAATAATGGGCTTTTTGAAATAATCAAAAATTAAATGATGGTAAGGAGTATAGGGAAGCATAACTCCTAAGTATTTGTTTCCAGGGGCCACAAGAGGAGATATATCTTTTAATTCTCTCGTCCTTAAGAGCACAATAGGAGCTTCTTTGGATTTTAATATTTTTTCTTCCTCTTTACTTACAAAGCAGTATTCTTTTATCATTTCTATGTCTTTCATCATGAGGGCAAAAGGTTTTGAGGGTCTTTTTTTTCTTTCTCTTAATCTTTTCACTATGTCTTCTTTTGTAGCATCACAGGCAAGATGGAATCCTCCCATGCCTTTTATGGCGAGAATTTTTCCTTCTTCAAGATATTTTGCTATTTTTTCAAAGATATCCTTATCTTTATCTCCATGAATCCAAATTTTGGGTCCACAGTCATAGCAGGATATGGGTTGGGCATGAAATCTTCTTGAAGAAGGATTATGATATTCTTTTTTGCACTCTTCACACATTTCAAAGATCTTCATGGTGGTTTTTTCTCTGTCATAAGGAAGATCTTCTATTATGGTATATCGGGGACCACAATTGGTGCAGTTTATAAAAGGATATTTATATCTTCTGTCTTTGGGATCTCTCATTTCCCTTAGACAGTCTTCACATATGGCAATATCAGGAGATATGAAGTTAAAACCTGTATCCTCTTTACTTTCAAGAATTTTAAAATCTTCTAATTCTTCGGAATTTACTTCTTCCTTTTCTATTCTTTCAATCCTTGATAAAGGAGGCGCCTCTTTTATAATTAGTTCCATGAATTTTTCAATATTTTCTTCTTCTCCTTGAATGAGTATCTGTACTGATCCTGTGGAGTTTAGAACCCATCCCTTAAGGTTTAGACTTTTGGCAAGTCTATAGATAAAGGGTCTAAAACCAACTCCTTGAACAATCCCCCAAATTCTTAATTTATAGGTTTTCATATATGGTTTTCAAGAAAACTTTTAAGGAATTCTTCTGCCTTTTTTAAATTTTCTTTTGCCTTTTCTGAAAGCTCTTCTCCAAAGTCAAAATCGTATCCTCTTATGGACAAAAGATAAAATTCTGGAGTTTTTCCGTATAGTACCCTTGTCCAAGATAGAAGTTCTTCGCAGGGAGTGTGATGGGTAAGAGGAGAAAAAGTAATTTCTTCTTTTACTCTTCTAAAGACTATTTCGTTACCTTCTAAGGAGGCATCTATAAAGATTACCATATCATAATCTTTAAAGATTTCAGCCATATCAAAAGTGAGCTCCTGGACCTTAATTTTCTCTACATTGTGTTCTATAAGGTCCAGGAGCTTTATTCCTAATCCATCGTCTCTTCTATATGGATTTCCAAATCCCACAAGTAATATCTTCAATCTCTCTTTATAACATCAATGATGTTTCCGTCTTTGTCGTATAGTTCAACTACAATGGGCATCTTTCCTATAGCATGAGTAGAACAAGAAAGACAAGGATCATAACATCTAATAGCCCCCTCAACCCTATTAAGCATACCTTCTTTAAGATTTTTACCATCCACAAAGGCTTTTGCTACCATCTCTACTGCTTTACTCATAGCCCAATTATTATGTCCTGTGGATACAATCAAATTCACCTTCTCAATGGTTCCCCTTTCATCTACCCAGTAATGGTGGATTAAGGTTCCTCTTGGAGCTTCTACTACTCCTACCCCTTCTTCATTAGTCACCTCTCCCATCTTTAATACATTCTGGCTCATTACCTCAGGATCTTCTAAGATTTCTCTTGCTCTTTCAAGGGCATAGACAGTTTCAATAAGTCTTGCATAATGGTAGTATATGGAACCTTCTACTGGTTTTCCATTATTAATGGATTTAAATTTCTTGAATTCTTCATTGGCAAGAGGTGTGCTAATTTTGTCAGCTATGTTTAATCTTGCTAAAGGACCTACTCTATAAACTCCGTTAGGATATCCTAAGGGTTTATAATATGGGAATTTTAAATAGGTCCAATCTTCAACCCTTTCTCCAATATATCGCAAATAATATTGAGGCTTAAACTCTTTAAGTATATTTCCATCTTTATCCATAAATCTTATTTTTCCATCATAAAGCTCAAGAGAACCATCTTCTTTTACAAGTCCCATATAACCTGTGGGAAAGGAAGCAAATTCGTCGCAGAGTTCTTTATTCTTTTCTATGAAGTCTTCAGCTATTTTTATTCCCTCTTTAATGTATCCAATCATTTCATCAATTCCACTTAAAATTTCGTCTCTTGCAGAGGGAGATAAAGAAGAATTAACTCCTCCTGGAACTGCAAAGGTAGGATGTATTCTTCTTCCTGCTACAAGTTCAATAATTCTTTGTCCAAATTTTCTTAATTTTACTGCTTTTAGTGCAAGTTCTGGATTTTCCTGAATTAATCCTACCACATTTCTGATCTTTGGATCTGCATCCCAACCTAAAATAAGGTCTGGTCCTGCTAATTCAAAAAAGTGCATGGAATGGGACTGAATAATCTGTCCCATGTGAATGAGTTCTCTTAGAAGTTTAGCGGTTCTTGGGATTTCTACGCCTATGATCTCATCGGTGGCCTTTGCAGAGGCTAAGTGGTGACTTATAGGACATATACCGCAGATTCTTTCAGTAATAACAGGCATTTCTGAAAAGTGCCTTCCTTCTGAGAATTTTTCAAATCCTCTAAATTGATCTACATGGAAGAAGGCACTTTCTACTTTTCCGTCATCATTAAGATGAATAGTAACCCTTGCATGTCCTTCTATTCTTGTAACTGGACTTATAGTAATCTTCTTTTCCATATTTATCACCTCTTATTCATACTTAAGAAGTTCGCCTTCTAATTTGGGAATTCTTCCCTCAAGAACTTCCTTTAATACATAATATATGGCATCTGCTGAAGGGGGACATCCTGGAATATAGAGGTCAACTTTTATTACTTCATTTACCGCCTTTGTTTTAGGGAGATGTTTTCCTATCTCCTTTGAAGTTGGTATTTTACCATCTACGGTGCTTTCTGTGGTGATATAACCTCTTTCTAATAATTCTTCTTTTGAGAAGTAGTTTCTCATGGTAGGAATACCACCAAAGACTGCGCAATCTCCAAGGGCTACAATTATTTTGCATCTCTCCCTCATCATTTTTACTTCTTCTTCATGGTGATCTGTTGCTACTGCTCCTTCAATTATTCCAATATCAGTTTCCTCGTCAGGAATCTTTAAGTCCGTTATAGGAGTAGCGTTTATTTCAAGCCCTTTATTTATTAATTCCACTAATCTTTCGTCCATATCAAGAAAGGACATATGGCATCCTGAACACCCTTCACACCATATGGAGGCAACTTTTATCTTTCCCATAGTTTTTCACCTCGTTTTTTTAAGATACTTTTTCAGTTTTTCCTAATACATTGGAAAGGAAAGATTTTAAATCTAATACATCAAAATCTGGTCTTAAGACCTTTTCTTTCTTAAGTATCTTTCCTTCTAAGTTATAGAAGGTTCCTTCTCTCTCAAAGCCATTAGTTGTTCCTACTATAACATCTGCCCTTCTTAAAATTTCATCTTCATAAGGAGTAAAAACTACTACAAAGGAATTTTGTAATGGAAGATCTTTTATACCCTCTAAATTCTTTCCAAAGACAAAGACATTTTCTGCTTTTGCTTTTTCATGCTTAATTCCATATTTTTGAAGTCCAATAGAATTAGTCTCTTTTGGAAGATATAAGAATTTGGCATTGTTCAATGAATTGAGAGTTGATTTTTCTTCCTCATTAATATCTTTATAAATAATTATTACTTCTTTTTGCTTCTTTAATATATCTAATGCTAAATTGAGATCCTTTATATTGAATACATAATCAGCTATCTTAGCAAGGCTATTGAACTCCTTATCAATCACCATTAACTTTGCCTTTTTGCCTATCACATTTCTCTTTACAATGGATCCTACCGCTCCATATTCCCTGTTTAGGTCTGCATTTATGACCACGTAAAATTCTTTGTCATCAAGCTCAGATAGCTTAATATTTGTAGGTATAGGAGACTCATTAGGATAAAGAGAATATACTTTGTCTTTGAAGATTTCTTTTATCATTTCTATCTCTTCATTGAAAAGAGAGCCATCTACATAGGCAATTGCATTATCTAATTTGCTCTTGAAGATGTTTATTAGATTGTCTTCATGAAGTCTTCTATATCCAAATTCATCCTTCAATTTTATGCCCACGACTCTTTCTTTTGCATCATATAAAGAGAGATATCTTCCTGTTTTACAGAGAAGTCCGCGAGATACATCAGAGTTCCAATCTCCATATATTTTAACTATAAAATTAGCTCCTTTTTTCTTGTATATTTCCATTCCACATCCTACAGGGCACATATCGCAATTAGCATATATGATTTCTGACTGAACTTCCCTTCCAAGGTAAGATGATCTTTTGTCAATAATTGCTCCTGTAGGACATACTTGGGCGCATAATCCACAGGAGGTGCAGGATGAATTCCCAAGAGGTACATCCATATCTGCAATGATCATTGTATCTATTCCTCTTTCCATCTCTCCTAATACGAAATGTCCTGCTACTTCAGAGCAAGCTCTTACGCATCTTCTACAGAGTACGCAACGGTTGTGATCCATCATTATAAACTCATGAGAGTTATCTACAGGAAATCTTCTTTCGTACGTAGGAAATTCAAAGTGATCTAAGCCAAATTCGTAGCCTAAATCTTGTAGCTCACACTCTCCTGTGACTTCACAGTACATGCAGTAGTGGTTTCTTTCGCTAAAGAGTAGTTGAAGTACTAACTTTCTTGAGTTTATCACATTAGGAGTATCGGTCTTTATGTCCATATTAGGTTCTACAGGGGTGGTACAGGCGGTTTTTAAAACTCCTCTATCTTCTACTACACAGAGTCTGCAAGATCCTTGAGGCATAAGAGGTTCATAATGGCATAAGACAGGTACATGGATTCCCATATCTTTTAAAACCTGAAGGACTGTTTTACCAGGAGAGACTTCTATTTCATTCCCATTGACCTTAATCTTAATCTTATCCATAGTCCACCCTCTCTCTTTTCAAGATTTTTGTATGAAATTAGAAACAATTTGATTAAGTTCCTTTTCTAAGGAGGGATTTATTAATTTTTCTATATTTCCATAGTTTTCTTCTATATTTTCGTAGAAAGAAATATGCCCTAAGTATTTAATGTTCAGTTCTTGACACTTTTCCTTCACAAAATTATCATCTTTTATCTTCATATTCTCCACAAGGCCCAATATGAGATAATTTCCTTCTTTTAGGAAATTTATAAGTTTTTCTACTGTTTCTAAGGCTATTTTTGTGGGATTGGTTATGATAAGAAACTGTAAGTTTTTTATAAATCTTATGAGGTCTAAAAGTACTTCTCCCATTCCAGGAGGCATATCAATGATTAAATAATCCAAATCCCTCCAACGAGTAATAGCAAATATCTCCAGGATGGTATCAGTAAGCTCTTTTCCTCGCATAATCAGAGGTTTATTTTGAGTAAAGTAGATTATGGACATAAAATCTATTCCATTTACATTCACAGGCTTTAAACCATATTCTTCTTCAGGATACTTATCTTCTGCATTTAATATGACATGGTTAGAAGGTCCATAAATATCTAAATCTAAGAGGCCTATTTTATAGCCTTTTTTGTTTAGGAATAAGGAAAGAAGTGAAGAGAAAGTACTTTTTCCAACTCCTCCCTTTCCACTTCCTATAGCAATAATGTTTTTTACACTCTCTAATCTTTTGTCTATAATTGAAAGTCTTGGATCATGTGTCATTTTATGTCCTCTATAAAGACCCCTCTCCCTTCTTTTATCTCAAAATCTGCACTTTTACACTTTGGACACTTCATATATACGTGAATAGTCTCTGGTATAAAGTGAATAGCTTCTTTTTCTTCATCAGTAAGTCCTTGAAAACTTTCCATATAACTCCATATATTTCCACAGTTATTGCAAACCAGTTTTGCAGGAAAAATCTCGTACTTTATCTCGGAATTTTCTAAAATAGTTCCTTTAGAAAGCTCCTTTATGGCATAATTAAATACTTCCATATCAATTTGTTGAACTTCACCTACTCTAAGGAATAAAAGTTTTATTTGGCTCAGATTTTTCTTTTGAGCCATATCTATTGCAGATTTTACTACTGCTTCAGCAAGAGCCCACTCGTGCATTTTTTAACAATTCCTTTTTTATTGATTTTATCTTAACTTTAAATAAATATCAAGAAATGAGATACCCCCTGGGGTATAAAATATTTGGTTTTAAAAAATTTACTTTTTTAAATAAAATTCTTTAAAAACTTCTATATGTTTTGGAGTTGTACCACAACATCCACCTATGAAGTTGATCTTTAATTTTATCATCTCATCAACAAAGGTTTTAAATTTTTCTGGGGATTCGGGGTAGAGAAGTTTTCCATTTTCCCACCGGGGTATACCTGCATTGGGTTGGATGAGCACAGGAAGGCGGGTGGATCTTCTTATTATAGGGGCAATCTTTAGCATGTCTTCGAACCCTTTTCCACAATTTGATCCTACAAAGTCTGCTCCATTTTCTTCTAACTTTTTAATAGAATATTCCACTTCATCTCCAAAAGGAGTTCTTCCTCCCTTTTCTGTCCATTCAAAGCTCATGGTTACTCCTACAGGAATGTCAAACTTTTTAGCCGATTTGAGGGCAATAAGAGCCTCATTTAATGAGATCATGGTTTCAATAAGTATTAGATCTACACCTGAATTTACTAAGATTTCTATCTGTTCTGTGAAAAACTCTTCTGCTTCTTCTTCCGAGATATCTCCGTAAGGCTCAATGAGTTCTCCCAAAGGTCCTACCGATCCTGCTATAAGAACCTTCCCTTCGGAGGCTTTTTGAGCTATTTCAACTCCCTTTTCATTTATCTCTTTAATTTTTTCTTCAAGACCTGCTCTTTGGAGGCGAACTCTATTTCCTCCAAAGGTATTAGTTTCTATTACCATAGACCCCGCTTTAATATAATCTTTATGCACTTCTTCTACAAGGGAGGGGTTTTCTAAGTTGAGTATTTCAGGGGGAGTTCCAGGAGGAAGTCCTCTTCTTTGGAGTTCTGTTCCCATGGCTCCGTCAAAAAATAGAAATTCTGGAAGTTTAATCTTTTTATTACTCATGGATTAAAGTATAGCATATTTCTTATTATTTGTTATAAAATATTTTTAATTTGAAATTTAGGGGGTCTAAATTATGGTTATTATAGAAAACTTAATAAAAGCTATATTTTCAGCTCTTTTGGGTTATCTTTTTGGTTCTTTTCTGCCTGGATATTTTTTGCCTTTGTGGTTTAAAAAAGTAGATATAAGAAAGCTTGGGGATGGAAATCCTGGGGTGTTGAATGTAAAAAGATCTATAGGAATTTTTCCTGCCATACTTACCGCCATATATGATGTTTCCAAAGGTTTTGTTTCTATGATTCTTTTAAAGTATCTTTTTAATTTTCCTAATTTTTTTGTCTATCTTGGAGGATTTTCTGCTGTTTTGGGGCATAAATTTCCTTTCTATTTAGGTTTTAGGGGTGGAAGAGGTTTTGCTACCTCTTTAAGTCTTTTTATCTTTTTGTTTTTTAAACTTTTAATTCAGAACTTTGCATCTTTTCAGATATTGCAGTTTTTTATCTTTCTTATCGTTTATTTTTTACTATTAAATACAGCCACCCATGGAGTAGGAGATGTGTTTACTATCACCGCTTTTCCTATAATAGCTCTTTTTATGTTAATTAATACCAAAAGTCTTTTAGATACCATATTTCTGGCAATTTTGGCTGGAGTTATCAGTTATGAGGCTGTTAAAAATCTTTTAAGAGATGGATTTAGGTTTTATACAGAAAAGCATACCTTTTGGAGAATTTTAGCAAGACCTTTTGCTCTTTTATTTATACCCATTTATGTTTTCTTTTCAAAATTTATTGTTCTGTTAGTAATAGGGGGTATTCTTGGAATTTTCTTTTTACTTGATATGTTAAGAATTCTGGTAAGAAGGATGGAAGATTTCTTCCAGCTTAGGGGAGTAAAAAATTTTAAGATTTTTAAAGAGAAGGAAGTTGGGAGGATATCTTCTATAACTAATTTTTTGCTGGGGATTTTTATAAGTTTTATTCTTTTTGAAAAAGAAATTGCTTTTGCTTCCTTAGGATTTACCTCTCTTGGGGATATGATGGCAAAATGGATTGGTATAAATTTTGGAAAGACAAAGATTTTTAAAAATTCTGAGAAAACCTTAGAAGGGTCTCTTGGTTTCTTTAGTATGGCTCTTGTAGTGTCTTTCTTTTTATGGTTTAAAGGAATGATCTCTCTTTATGTTTTATTAGTAGGGACAATTGTTGCCTTTATTGTAGAGGCAATTCCTAATCCCATTGATGATAACTTTAGTGTGCCTATAATATCAGGAGCTGTAATGGAATTTATAAAGAAATATTTTTAAAGAATCTTATCTTAATACTTTATATTTTATTTTCTTCTTTTTCTCATAGGGAAGGGAAGCATAATAAATCCATTGTAGAAGCTGTTTTACCCATCCATTTTTCTCAAATCTTCTTGTAGAAGAAAAAACTTTTTTTGTTTTGAAAAAGAAGTATTTTGCTCTTTTTCTGCAGGCTCTTATCATCATAGTGTCCTCGTCAAAGGTAAGGTTTTCATCAAACCTTAAATCTTTAAGAAGATCTCTTCTTATAATTTGAATAGATCTTGTGGTTTTAGTGACTCGGTTTGCAAAATTATAAAAGTGGTACCAACATCTTGCTAACTTGTAGTCGGGGTAGGGAAGAAGGGAAACCATTCCACACCCTAAATTTTTGTCCTCATTTTTTCTTAAGAACTCGCTTAAATCTTTTAAAAAGCTTTGTCCAAGATATGTGTCTGCGTCTAAAAATATTACCCATTCACTTTCTGAGGAGAGATTTTCAATACCTGTATTTTTTGCTTTTGAAACCCCAGCCTCTTTTATGGATATGATCTTAAACCATGGAGGGGCTAATTTTTTTATTACCTCAAGGGTGTTGTCTGTTGAACCATTCTCTACTATAATAACTTCTAACCTATCTTTTAGATATTCCATTTCCCTCAACGAGTTAATGGTTTTATCAATATATAGTTCTTCGTTATGGGCAGGTATTACTATGGAGAAAAATACTTCTTTCATAATAATGAAATTATAAATTAAGTGAAGATTGAATACAATAGGTGTTTTTTATTGTATAATTTTATGAAATGAGTGATATAATAAGCTATTTTCAAGTTTATGGTGAAGAGATATATAGGTATTTGAGGAAACTTCTTAGGGAGGAAGAAGCAGCGAAGGATATCCTTCAAGAGACTTTTTTAAGGGCTATGAAAACTAATATTGAGGAAAAAACTGCTAAAAACTATCTTTTTAGGATAGCCCACAATCTTGCTATAGATTACCTCGAAGAGAGGAATAGGTTTTTAGATTTGGATACAGAGGATAAGGATGAATATGATCCTGAAGAAATAATAGAGAAGAAAGATATATGGAAGCTTTTGTCTCCTATAGAAAAAAGTATATTAATTCTTTATTATCAGGAAGGCTATTCTTATGAGGAGATAAGTGAGAAGCTAAATATCCCATTGAATACTTTAAAAAGTCATATTTATAGAGCTAAGAAAAAGATATATAATTATCTAAAGGAGGAAAAATGAATTGTAAAGAATTTAGGGAGAAAATGTTTTTACATGAAGAAATAGGTGAAGATTTCTTTCTTCATCTTGAAGAATGCAATGAATGCAGAAGGGAATTTGAGGATTTCTTAAGAATAGAAGAGAAGCTTAAGGAGAGAGTTTTTGAAGAAGAGAGTGGCAAGGAGTGGAGTAGGGTTTATAAGAGTGTTTATAATAGGCTGATGTATGAAAAAATAAAAAGAAGGGTTTTTATTTTTTTACTTGTATCTTTAGAAATTATTCTTCTTTCCTTAATTTTCTTTTTTGTATATAGGGTAGGAAGATTTTTTTTGCAGGATTTTTTGTTATTAAGTTTCATGCTGAATTCTCTTTTTCAAATACTCTTTCAAGTTAACTTTTATTTATTTCTTTTTACTTTACTTCTTTTTATTTATCAGAACGGATTGCATAGAAAGTATAAATAGGTGATTTTTTTGGAGAAAAGAGATATTAAAGAGCTTGAAAAAAAGATAAGAAGAATAGTTCAAAGGATGAATATAGAGGATATCGTAAGAAAGGCTATAGAGCATTATGATCCTCCTACCTTAAATGGAATTGTAGCCCTCGATTTAAATACAGGAGAGATTTTTAGTTATTCCTCTATAGAGGAACCAGCTTTTAGTAGGAGTATTGTGATTCTTTATAAGCTTTCTGTCTCGAGATTTCCTCTTGAGGAACTTTTTTCTGAAAGGGAATTGAATCTTGCTAAAATGATTCTTGGGGAGGCTTGGAACTTAAGTGCAAGAGATATAGCAAGGACTCTTGGAAAGGAGTTTAAAGAGGTAGAAGATAAGATTTTTAATACTATCATGAAAGAGGATGATCCTTCAGAAGAAATAATAGAAAATGTGCTTGAGTACGTAAGAAGAGTTATCTCTTAGTTTACACAGGGAGAGGTAAAACCTCTCCCTTTTAGCATTCTTCTTTTATAATGTTTTCAAACATTTCTTGATATTTTTTAAGTTTTTCCTCGGTATTTGCTTCAAATCTTAGGACAATCACAGGTTCAGTATTACTTGCCCTTGCAAGAGCCCATCCATCGTCAAATTCTAATCTTACACCATCTATGGTTATAACTTTTTGTACTTTATTAGCAGTATCCGGATATTTCTCCTTGAGTTTATCAAAGAAATTCTTAATAATTTCAAACTTCTTTTCCTCACTGCAATGAACTCTGATTTCTGGCGATGCATATACCTTGGGAAATTCTTTTAGAAAGTCTGAAAATACGAAATTTGGGTTTTCAAGTTTTTCCATAGCGTAGAGTTCTACAAGCCTCATAGTAGCATAAATAGCATCATCATATCCAAAGAATCTATCATTGAAGAATATATGACCACTCATCTCTCCTGCAAAAAGAGCATTTTCCTCTCTTAACTTCTTTTTGATTAAGGAGTGTCCTACAGGAGAAAGGACAGGAATTCCTCCTAATTTTTCTATACCATCAAAGAGAAATTTCGAACATTTTACCTCTCCTATAATTTTGGCTCCAGGATGCTCTTTTAATATTCCCTTAGCAAAGATATAAGCAAGCCTATCTCCATATACCACTTCTGCTTTTTCATCTATTATTCCAATTCTATCTGCATCTCCGTCATAAGCAACCCCAAAATCTGCCTTTTCTTTAATTACAGTCTCTCTTAAAGTTTTTAATGTCTCCATTATCGTCGGATCTGGATGATGATTAGGGAAGTTTCCATCGGGTTCTGAGAAAAGGTCTATTACATCTACTCCAAGTTTTCTTAAGACATCAGGAGCTACAAGACCTCCACATCCATTTCCAGAGTCTATTACAATCTTTATTGTCCCTTGGGGAAGTTTAGTTATGGCAGAGTTTTGAAATTCCTTTAAAAGAAATTCCTTGTAAGAGGAAATAATATCGTGAGTTTCGTAGGTGCCTTCTTTTAAGGAAGATTCATCTTTAAGGTTTAAAGCAATCTCATAGAGTTCTTGGATTAATGGTCCATAAATGGTCTCTTTTCCCACACAGATTTTCATGCCATTAAATTGAGGAGGATTATGGCTTCCTGTAATCATTATTCCTCCATCTACAGGAAGGGTAAAAAGGGAAAAATAGAGAAGAGGAGTTGGGCACAATCCTATGTCTATCACATTTATCCCTGAGCTTCTTAAACCTTCAATTAAGCCTTCAGAAAGTTCCTTTGAGGAAATCCTTGCATCTCTTCCTACCGATACTGTAAGAGTGTCTTTATTGGTTTTTTTTCTTATAAATATTGCATAAGCTTTTCCAATTATCCTTGCTACATCTTTATTCAAATTCTTGGGAACTTCTCCCCGGATATCATACATTCTAAATATGGTTCTATCTAAGGTGATCATACTTTGCTCCCTCCTTTTCTTCTATTTTAGTAAGAAAAATTATAACAGATTTTCTAATACTATTCTAACAAACATTTCTATTCCTATGGCCATGGCACTTTCGTCAAAGTCAAAATAGGGAGAATGGTGAGGATGGTTTAGTCCCCTTTCTTCATTACCTGATCCAAGCCAAAACATAGCTCCTGGTCTTTCCTCAAGAAAGTATGAAAAATCTTCTCCTCCCATAGATGGCTTATCTTCTATTACGTTTTCTTTTCCTACCACCTCTTCTGCTATCTTTTTTACAAATTCTGCTTCTTTTTCATCGTTTTTTCCTGGAGGATACCCAAATTGGTATTCTATTTCTGCTTTACCTCTAAAGGCTTCGGCAATATTTTTAGATATGGTTTCTATTCTTTTAGAGATGGTTTCTGCAAGATTTTTGTCGAAAGTTCTTACCGTTCCTTCTATTTCAGCATCTTCAGGAATAACATTAAAAGTATTTCCACTTTGTATTTTACATATGCTTAACACAAAGGGAGTATGGGGGTCAATTTCTCTTGATGGGATTTCTTGAAGAGCTTGGACAATATGGGTGGATATAATTATGGGATCAATGCATTTATCAGGTGTGGACCCATGTCCTCCCCTTCCCTTTACTTTAATAGTAAAGGCATCGGCTTGAGCACAGAAAAATCCCTTCCTTACGGCGATTTTTCCAACCTTCAGATGATTAGCGAGGTGTAAAGCATACACTTTATCCACATATGGATTTTCCAATATACCTTCCTTTATCATGGGTTCTGCACCACCTGGAGGGAGTTCTTCTGCTGGTTGAAAGGCAAATTTCACTATCCCTTTTATTTGATCTTTGTATTTCGCTAAAATTTTTGCCGTTCCGAGTAATATGGCGATATGTCCATCATGTCCGCATGCGTGCATGATGCCTTTATTTTTTGATTTGTAGGGTACATCGTTTAATTCCTCAAGAGGTAGGGCATCTATGTCTGCTCTGAGAAGTATGGTTTTCCCTTCCTCCTTTCCTCTTAATATCCCCAGCACACCTGTTTGGGCAATGTTTTTTCTTACCTCTAACTCTAAATTTTCAAGATAGGAGGCTATCAATTGGGAGGTTCGAAATTCTTGAAAACCTAATTCAGGATACATATGAATATCTCTTCTTATGTTTATAACTTCGGGCATAATTTTTTGAATATCTTCTTTTATGTTCACAATATTATCCTCCCTTCTTTCAAAGATTTAAGAAAGGCATCAACCACATCAGGATCATATAGAGTACCTTTGTTTTCTACAAGTTCTTTTATTGCCATATCTATGGGAAGGGCAGAGCGATAAGGTCTATGGGAGGTCATGGCTTCAAATACATCTGCTACCCCTATAATTTTTGCTTCCAAAAGTATTTCTTCTCCTTTTAGACCCTTGGGATAACCAGATCCGTTTATTCTTTCATGGTGCTGATATACAATGGGAGCAATATCGCTAATGATTTCAATTTTTCTTAGGAGATTATAGCCTATCTCAGGATGTATATTAATAAACCTTCTCTCTAAGGGATTTAAAGAAGAGGGTTTATTAAGTATCTGTGAAGGAATGCCAATTTTTCCAATATCGTGAAGTAGAGAACTTATGGCTAAAGCTCTTATTTTTTCCTGAGAAAGCCCCAATTCTTTCCCAATTATTACAGAAATTCTTGCTACTCTTTTCTGATGTCCAGAAGTGTAGGGATCTTTCATTTCCACAATGTCTGAGGCAAGTTTTACAATTTGATAAAAGGATCTTCTATATTTTTCTTCTGCTATTATTCTTTCTTCAAGTTCCTTTTTTAATTTTTCATAAAGTTTTGCATTTTCTAATGCTATTCCAAGAAGAGGAAGGAGTGGATATACTTTTTCAATATCTTCCTCCTTAAAGCCATATGGGGTATCAGAGTCAAAACTTATTAATCCTAAAATTTTATTTTCATAGATAATGGGAATCATAAGATGAGATTTAATCCATTGGGTTTCAGGGATAATTACCCAGTTGGGGTATTCAACGGTTTTCAACGTATAAAATTCCCTTTTATCCATTTTAAAGTTTCTCATAAAATCTTCTACTCCATATTTTTCATATCCTCTAAAAGAAAGATAATAAAGAGCATCATTCTCTAATAGAGCAATATTGGCTGAGGTATAAGGAATTATTTTTTCCAGCTTTTCTAATATGGCATCCAGCAAATCTTCTACATTTTTCTGCTCAATTAAAGATATAGTTAGTTCATTGAATAGATTTGAATAATTTTTGCCCTCTAAAAATTGGTTTACATCTTCGGTTATTATATGAATAAAAAGGTTATCTTTCTCATCCAAATTTTCAAGATTTTCAGAGGAAGCAGTTATTTTGTTTTTCTCAATGAATATTTTTAAAGAGACTTTTTTTAGAAGATTTTGTATGTTAAATATAAAGTCTTCAACATTTTCAAAGTTTTTCTCTTCTTCTTTTATTTTTGAAATTATCTTTAAATATTCCAAAATTTTTTCTTCATTCATAAAATTTTATAATTTAAAAAGTACTTTTTAAATGATATCATTTTTAGTTAGCTAATACAAAAAAAGAAAGGATGATTTAGGCATCATGAGGTGTGAGATATTATCTGTGGGTACAGAACTCCTTTTAGGAGATATTTTGAATACTAATGCTCAATATTTATCAAGGAGACTTGCAGATCTTGGTATTCCTGTTTATTTTCATACTACTGTAGGAGATAATCCCGAGAGATTGAAAAAGGCTTTGGAAATTGCTTTTTCAAGAAGTGATATGGTAATTGCTACAGGAGGACTTGGACCTACGCAGGATGATTTGACAAAAGAAATTTCTGCGGAATTTTTTAATAAAAAGCTGGTACTTCATGAGGAATCTTTGAAGAGAATTAAAGAATTTTTTGAGAGAAGAGGTCTTAATTTGACAGAAGGAAATATTAAGCAGGCGTACATTATAGAAGGAAGTAGAGTAATTCCCAATGATTGGGGGACTGCTCCAGGAATAATATTGGAAGAGGGAGGTAAAATTTTAATCCTTCTTCCTGGTCCTCCTAAGGAAATGATTCCCATGTTTGAGACTTATGTGGTTCCTTATCTTTCAACTTTTTCTTCTGGAATTATATACTCCAAAGTTTTGAGAGTATGTGGTATTGGAGAAAGCTTTATGGAGGAAAAAGTAAAAGATTTGATTAAAAGTCAAACTAATCCTACCATTGCTCCTTATGCAAAAGAAGGAGAGGCAATTTTGAGGATAACTGCAAGAGCTAAGTCAAAAGAAGAGGCAGAAAAAATGATTGAGGGAGTAGTAAAGGAAATAAGGAAAAGGCTTGGAGATTATATATATGGAGAAGGAGAAACTTCTCTTGAGGAAGTAGTAGTTAATTTACTTTTGGAAAAAGGTCTTACTATTTCTGTAGCAGAATCTTGTACTGGGGGGCTTATTTCAGCAAGGCTTGTTAATGTTCCAGGAGTGTCAAAGGTTTTTAAGGGAAGTATTATAGCCTACGATAATGAGGTAAAAATTAAGGAACTAAATGTTCCTGAGGAAATCTTCAAGGAATATGGAGCTGTAAGTTCTCAGTGTGCTATGAAAATGGCAGAAGGTATAGCCAAAAAAATGGGGACAGATGTTGGACTTTCTGCTACAGGTATTGCGGGTCCCGAAGGTGGTACCTTGGAAAAACCTATTGGACTTGTCTATATAGGGCTTTACATAAGAGGAGAAATGTCATATAAAGAATTAAGACTTAGCGGTGATAGGAACAGGATTAGGTTATACACTACTATAAATGGATTAGACCTTTTAAGAAGGGGGCTTTTAAACTTATGAGCAAAACTGTGAGTAGTAATAGAAAGCTTGCCTTTAGGAAAATGCTTCCAAGAATATATAGGATTTTCTCTTTAATAAAAGAAAACAAGTATATTAGTTTAGATGAAATTACAAGAAAAATAAGCTATGAATTTGGAGAGACCAGCGTAAGAACCATAAAAAGAGATATAAAGACCTTGAGGGATGACTTCAAAATGCCTATTGCTTATAGTAAGGCTAATGGAGGTTATTATCTCTTTTCAAAAAGTGAATTTCCTTTTCCAAAGCTTACCGAAGGTGAAGTTTTGTCCCTTTTGATTACTGCCAATATGCTTCATCAATTTAAAGGTACAGATTTTGAGGAAGATTTTGAGAGGTTAAAAAATAAATTAGAATTGTTTTTGAGAGATAATAACGTGATTCCCTCAGATTCTATAGAAAGTGCTCTTTCTATTCCTTTTACTTTTATAAAACCGAAGGTAGATATAAGGGATAAATTTGTGAAGATATTGAAGGCAATTAGAGAGAGGAAGAGTATCATAATAGAATACCATTCTTTTTCCTCTGATAAAATTACAGAAAGAAAGGTAGATCCTTATCATCTTTATAATTTTGAGGGGGTTTGGTACTTCTGTGGATATTGTCATTTAAGAAAAGAAATAAGAGATTTTGCCCTTGATAGGATAAAAAACATAAGGGAGACCTATGAAGAGTTTAGAAAACCGAGAGATTTTAATGTTTATGAATATATAAAATCTGCCTTCAGGATAAATAAGGGAGAAGTAGAAAGAATAAGAATAAAATTTGATCCTTATCAAGCACGATGGATAAAAGAGAGGATTTGGCATGAGACTCAAAGTATAGAGGAACTTCCTGATGGAAGCATAATTTATGAAATTATGGCAAACAGAGAAGAGATAAAAAGATGGGTAATGGGATATGGAGCTCATGCAGAGGTTTTGGAACCGGAATCTTTAAGAAATGAGATTAAGAAGGAGATTAGAAGATTAGGTATGATATACGGAGTTTTTAAATAAGAGGGGGGGAGAAATTTCTCCCCCTCTTTCTTTTGTTTTTTATGCAATACTTCTTTTGAACTCATGTCTTGCGATGAAAAGCATTAATATGGCGAGGAAAAGTACATAAAGAAATCCTTTTATTAGGTCTCCTGTCTCCCAACCACTTATCACAAGAGTTCTTAATGGATTTACCACGTAGGTTATAGGATTCCATCTTGCAATGGTGGCAAGCCAATCGGGCATCACGTTTATTGGGAACATGGCACTACTTGTGAACATTAAAGGCATTGTAAGAAAGTTTATTACAGCTGTTAAAACTTCCATGGTTTTTATCCTTGATGCTATAGCAATGGAAAGTCCTGCCATGGTAAAGTTAAAGCATGCAGCAAGAAGAATTATGGCAATGATTCCTGGAATTCCTGTTGCAAATTCTACTCCAAAAAGAGATGCAATTATGACTACAATAAGAGATTGAAAAGCTCCCTGGATGGCAGTAGCAAGCATTTTCCCAAGAGGAATAGCTGTTCTTGAAATAGGTGCTGCGAGCATTTTATTTAAATATCCCCATCTTCTATCCCATACTACAGAGATTCCACCAAAAATGCCCCCAAAAAGGGAGGTCATAACTATGATTCCAGGGGTCATAAAGGAGAGATAACTGGCACCTCCAAAAGCCTGTCTTCCAAAAGGGTTGTCTGTAAGTTTTGCCATTACGTTTCCCATGAGGGCAAGCCAAATTAGGGGCTGAAATATAGATACCAATATTCTTACTTTTTGATCCATCCAATGTTTTAGTTCTCTCCACATTACTGAATAAGTGTCATACATCAACGTTCTCATTATCTCGTCCTCCTTACTAATCTTCTCATTCTCATAGCATCCTCTTTTGATCCCTCTTCATCTCTAAACTCTTTACCAGTATAAGCAAGGTAAACGTCATCTAAAGATGGCTTTTTCATGGTTATGGATGAGATATTAATATTAGATTCATAGGCAATAGAAAATATCACAGGAATAAGTTTTTCTGCATTAGATGCTACAATGGTATATCTTCCATCTTGAGATGTTATATTTTTGACAACCTCAAGAGTTTTTACCTTTTCAAGGAATTTGGAAATTTCTTCTAAGCTTTCATTGGAAATTTTTAAGGATATGAGATCTCCACCTATGGAATCTTTTAATCTTCTTGGAGTATCAAGAGCTTTTATCTCCCCCTTATCTATAATGGCAATACGATCACATAATGAATCAGCCTCTTCCATATAGTGAGTTGTTAAGAATATGGTCATCCCATTTTCTTTCCTTATCTTTTGAACATACTCCCATATGTCCTGCCTTGTTTGTACATCAAGCCCAAGGGTAGGTTCATCAAGGAATAAAATCTTAGGTCTGTGGATAAGACCCATAGCTATATCAAGTCTTTTTCTCATGCCTCCCGAATATGTTTCTGCTTTATCTTTTGCCCTTTCATAAAGCCTTAAAAGTTTTAACAGTTCTTCGGATCTCTGTTTAATTACTTCCTTAGGTAGATGGTAAAATCTGCCCTGTAGGTACATATTTTCCCAACCTGTGAGGGTGTCGTCTACGGTAAGGTCTTGAGAGACATATCCAATAACTCTTCTTACTTCGTTGGGTTGGTGAACTACGTCATATCCTAAAATTTTGGCTGTGCCCTTTGTAGGTTTTACAAGAGTGGTTAGCATCATTATGGTGGTACTTTTTCCTGCGCCATTGGGACCAAGAAAGCCAAAAATTTCTCCCTCTTCTACCTCAAAGGATATTCCTTTCACTGCCTCTATATTTCCAAAGGGCGAATAGTAAGTCTTTGCTAAGTCTTTAACCTCAATTACTTTCATTCTTTCTCTGCCTCCTTTATGTTAGATATAAATTTTTCAAGCTCTGAGAGTTCTTTTGTAAGCTCCGAGAATAGCTCAAGGAGAGAATCAGATTTTACAAGCATTAAGGCATTTTTAGGTCCTACACACATGACGATTAATTTGTCTCCTGGTTTTAAGTCTAAGTCTTCTCTGGCTTCTTGGGGAATTACGATTTGACCTCTCTCACTGAGGGTTGCCATTCCGTAAATTTTTCTATTCATTTGTCAATTTTACCTCCCTAATCATACTTTTCATACTGATATGATTAATCAAAAATTGATGAAAGTCAATAATTTTATGTTAAATTTTATTTAAAAAATATATTTTTACGTTAAAAAATTTTTTGTTATAATATTTACATACCGACTGGTTGGTATATAAGGAGGTTTTAAAGATGAAACTTGATACCAAAAGCAAACTAATTTTAAGTGGAGAGAAGCTTTTCTCTCAAAAAGGCTATGATGCCACCAGTATATCCGATATATGTGAAAGGGCTGGAGTAAGTAAAGGTGCTTTTTTTCATTATTTTCCTACTAAGGAGGCTTTTTTTCTTGAAATCTTGGATAGGTGGCTTTTTGATCTTTCGGTAAAGATTGATGGATATTTGGAGGATGAAGACAGAGTGTCTTCTGGGATAATAAGGATGTCAGAGATATTTAGGGAGATATTTAAGGAGTCTAAGGAAAAGTTTTTTCTTTTTTTAGAATTTTTAAGACAAGGGATAAAGGATAAAGAAATACTTGAGAAACTCAGAGAGTATTTCAAAAAATATAAAAGTTATTTTAGTTTTTTGATTGAAAAAGGTAAAAAAGAAGGAAGCTTGAAAGATGTAGATTCAAATATAATCTCTTGTATTTTAATTTCCTTCTCTATTGGAACTATTCTTCAACAGATTTTTGCTGAAGAAGAAGATTGGGAAAAAATTGCGAGAGAAGGTATTAGAATAATCATTTCTGAAATAGAAAAGGGAGGTTTTTAATATGAGGGTTTTAATTACAGGTGCTTTTGGTAATATAGGGCAAAGCGCTATTCATGAGTTGATTAATCAGGGAGACAGGGTAAGATGTTTTGATTTGAAGACAAAGAAAAATATAAGGATTTTTAAGAACTTAAAAAAATTATATGGGGATGGTATTGAAGTATTTTGGGGAGATATTACAAAAATTGAAGACATTAAAAAAGCTCTTGAAGATCAGGATGTAATAGTTCATCTTGCTTTTATTATTCCAAAGCTTTCAGCAACAGGGCTTGAGTCGGAAACAGTGCCTGACATCGCTTATAAAATTAATGTTATAGGAACAAAAAATTTGATATCTGCTATGGAGGAAATGCCATCTCCTAAGAAGATTATTTTCACTTCTTCGGTACATGTTTTTGGCTTAACTCAACATTTAGATCCTCCAAGAAGGGTAGACGATCCTGTAAATCCTCCAGAACACTATTCCAGGCATAAAGTAGAGTGTGAGAATCTAATAAAAAACTCTAATTTAACTTGGGCTATATATAGGCTTGCAGCTTCTCTTCCTGTAAATTTAAAACTTGATAAGGGAATGTTTGATGTGCCTTTGAATAACAGAATGGAATATGTGCATACAAAAGATGTAGGATATGCCATTGCAAAGGGAGTAAGAAGCGAGAAAATATGGGGTAAGGTTCTTCTTATAGGTGGTGGTCCGAGATGTTGGTATTATTATAGGGAGATATTGGAGAAAGTTCTTGAAGGTATTGGAGTGGGGATGCTTCCTGAAGAGGCTTTTTCCAACATACCTTTTGCCACAGACTGGATGGATACTACAGAGAGCGAAAATTTACTTCATTATCAAAGGAGAACCATTGAAGACTACGTGGAGGATGTAAAGAAAGCTTTGGGATATAAGATATTTTTTATAAAACTCTTTAGACCTGTGGTTAGATATATTCTTCTTAAAAGATCTCCTTATTATAATCGTAGATACATACCTCTCAAGGTATTATGGGAAGGATATAGATGGTAAAAATTTAAGAAAAGATTAAAAAAGTTAAAAATAGATTAAAAATAAGGGAAGGTGATTTATTAATGATATAATACCTTTGGTGTGATAAATTTTTATAAATAAAGGGAGACTGATATATGAGTAGTTTTCCTTTAACTTACAAAGATGTGGGACTTCTCTTTGGCGGTTTAGGTCTTTTCCTCTATGGTATTCTCCAAATGAGCTCAGGATTTGAAAAAGCTGTTGGGTCTAAACTTCGTTCCATCTTCGAGAAATTAAATTCTTCTCCCTTTAGAGGTCTTTTAATTGGTACTCTTGTAACTGCAATAGTTCAAAGTAGTAGTGCAGTTACTGTTTTGACAGTAGCTTTTGTAAATGCAGGACTTTTGACATTAGAAGGTGCTCTTGGTATCATCTTTGGGGCAAACATAGGAACAACTATAACTGCTCAACTGGTTGCTTTTAAGTTAACTGATGTGGCACCTTATTTTCTTTTTTTAGGTTTTCTTTTATTTTTTGCCGGAAAAAGGAAGTATATCCGAAATATTGGCGAGGCTTTAATTGGTTTTGGTATGATATTTATGGGTATTTCTTTAATGGATTCTTCTTTACATGCCTTGAGAACTTGGGAACCTTTTCATAATGCGATAATCTCAATGGGAAAAAACCCTGTCTTAGGAATACTTGTAGGAGCAATTATAACTGCAATTATTCAAAGTAGTAGTGTTACTACGAGTATTGTGGTAGCTCTTGCAGCAAAGGGAGCAATTGATTTGACTTCTGCGGTCCCTGTGATATTAGGTGCTAATATTGGAACATGTGTTACCGCTCTTCTTGCCTCTATTGGTACAAGTATTTCTGCAAAAAGAGCTGCTCTTGCCCATTTATTTTTTAATGTCATTGGAGTAGTACTTATCTTTCCCTTTTTAGGAATTTTTGAAAGGTTTGTTTCTCTTACTTCTGCTGAGGTAGCAAGACAAGTTGCTAATGCTCATACTTTCTTTAATGTGCTCTGGGCATCTATATGGATCTTCTTTACCAAGCAATATGCAGAGCTTATAAAGAAAGTTCTCCCTGGAGAAGAAAGAATTTATAGAAGAGAGGCGTCCTTTCTTAAGCCTCAACTTTTAAATACCCCTTCTGCTGCTCTTGAGGCTGCTAAGAATGAGCTTATTAGGATGTGTGATATTGTGGATGAGATGTATAATCTTACTATGGATTCTTTGTTTCAGAATAATACTCAGCATTATAAAGATATATTGACTATTGAAGATATAACCGATGGTTTAAAGGCTTCGTTAATAAATTATCTTACCCAACTTTCTATTGACTCTTTGTCCGAGGGTGAAGCAAAAGAACTTAATGCCATATTAAGGGCTGTGGATGATGTGGAGAGGATTGCTGATCACCTTACCAATGTTATGGAAAAGGTTGAGGCTAAAAATTCCGAGAGAATTGAATTTACTGAATATGCTTGGAAAGATTTGGAGGAGCTGAGAAAGATTATTTATGATAACATCAGAGATTCTTTTGCAATGATAAAGGAGAGTACTGCAAATTATCTTGATGAAGTCCTTCAAAGGGAAGAAAGGATTGATTATAAAGTGAAAGAGTCAAAGGAATCTCACATAGAAAGAATGAAAAAGGGTATATGTAATCCTATAGCAGGAGTAATTTTTAGTGATCTTCTTATAGACCTTGAAAGAATAGGGGATCACTGTGTAAATATAGCTCAAGAGTTTTATGAGGTTAATAATTCAAAGAGGGAAAAAACTCTTTTAAGGTAGGGGTGTCACCCCTACCTTAATTTTTCTTCTAATTCTTCTTCATCTTTTGTAAAGATTTCAATGTCGTCTTCGCTTAAGATTTCGCCACTTTGGATTTCAATAATCTCTAAAGGGGTTTCTCCTGCGTTCTTTAACTGATGGGGTTTTCCTTTAGGCACAAAAATACTTTCTCCTTCGTATACATAATATTTACGATTCTCAATCTCTGCTTCAGCAATACCCTTGAGCACTATCCAATGTTCTGTCCTTTTTTTATGGAGATGACAAGTTAGAGAAGCACCTTCTTTTATTATGAGTTTTCTTATTATATAATCTCCATTTTTTTCCAAAAGTTTATACATACCCCATGGTCTATAAACCTCAGTGTGATAGATTATTTCATTCCTTCCTTCATTTTCGAGGATTTCAAGAAGTTTTTTGACTTCTTGTCCGCTCCCTCTCTTACTTATGAGTATGGCATCATCGGTTTCTACAATAATAGCATCCTCAATTCCAATAGTTCCTACAAGCCTTTTGTTGCTGAATACAAGGGAGTTTCTTGTATTTATTGCATATACATCTCCTAATAATACATTTCCATTAGGATCCTTTTCTTTCACTTCATAGAAAGAATCCCAAGAACCTAAATCGCTCCAGATAAGCTCCATGGGTATAACTGCAACTCTATCAGATTTTTCTGCAATGGCATAGTCTATGGATATGGATGGCATTTTATGGAAATTCTCAAGTACTTCTCTATAACTTCCTTTAGTTATCAAGGTATAAATTTCTTCTTGATATTTTTCAAACTCTTCCAACATTACTGAGATCTTGAAGGCAAAAATTCCTGCATTCCAGAAATAGTTTCCTTCTTTTAGGAATTTTTCTGCCAATTCTAAGGATGGCTTTTCTATGAATTTTTCAACTTTAAAGAAATCTCCCATATTTTCTCCTGCTTTAATGTATCCATATCCTGTCTCAGGTTTTGTAGGTTTTATTCCAAAAGTAGTAATAAATCCTGAGTTAACGGCAGAAAGGCTTTTATTAAGGTACTCTATGAATTTTTCTTGAGGTTCTATAAGATGATCAGAGGGAAAGATAAATACCTCTTCTTCAGGGTTTCCATTTATCTTCTCTAATATGTATTTTAAAGCAAGAGCTATAGCAGGAGCAGTGTTTTTCCCTACTGGCTCAAGGAGAGTGTTATGGCTCATACTTTTGTCAAATTTATCAGTTATGCTTTTTACAAAATAGAAATACTCTTTATTGGTTATGGTTAGAATGTCTTCTGGCTTAAAGAACTTTATGAGCCTTTCATAAGTATCTTCTAAGAGAGATTTATCCGGTAATAGTTTTATAAACTGTTTTGAAAATTTTTCTCTTGAAAGAGGCCAAAGTCTTGTTCCTTTTCCTCCCGCAAGTACTATGGCTTTCATTGTTTCACCCCCTTCTGTGAATTTTGTTTTGAGGAAACCATAATATATTATACAAGATAATAATAGGGAATTCTTATCTTATACTTTCCCCTAAATTTGTCCTCTTTTATCATTAGTGCGCTGTCAAGATCATGAAATTCAAAGACACCAAGGCCTGCTGAAAGGTGAACACTTTGATTTATTCCAAGGCTTGATTCTCCCATGCATCCTATCATAAGTTTTATGTTAGCTGTATTGGCCATTTCTACTATAGCTAAGGCATCGGATATACCGCATTTCATAAGTTTTATGTTTATATAGTCTACAGCTTCCATTTTTATAACTTCTAAAGCCTCATATTTATTCTTAATGCTCTCATCTCCAGCAATAGGGAAAGGAGAATTAAATCTCACATATTTTAACCCTTCCAAGTCATGAGCAGGTACTGGTTGTTCTAATAACTCTATATCAATACCTTTTTTGTAGAGTTCTTTAGTAAAAATTACTGCTTGTTTTGGGTTGTAAGCAGTATTAGCATCTACAATGTACTTTACTCCTTTTATTCTTTTTACCAGCTCTTCCATGGTTTCTATATCTTCACGTAAGTCCAATCCTATCTTTACCTTTATCACCTTAAAGCCCTCTTTAAAGATTTCTTCTGCTTCTCTAACTCTTTCTTCCACACTTCCTATGCTCACTGTTTTATCCGTTTCTATTTTTTCTTTTGCTCCCCCTAATATTTGGTATACTGGTAAGCTTAGTTCTTCACTTAAAGCATCAAGAATTGCATATTGTAAGGCTGTTTTTAGACTTGGAAAAGCAAAAAATTTATCTGTTATTTCAAATATTTTTCTAAAATTTTTAGTATCCTTTCCTTTTAAGAGTTCATTAACAAAACTTTCTAAAGGTATCAGAGATTCTATCCTCTCCCCAGTAACCCTAAAAGAAGGGGATGCTTCTCCTAAGCCTATATAACCTTCTTCGGTTTCTATTTTTACCTCCAAATTATGGGTATGGGAAGCAGTTCCAGGAGCTATGCGGAAAGGTTTTATATACTCATAGGTCTTTAACTCAAAGGAAATCCTTTTTATTTTAGCCATCTATATATCTCCATTCTCTCCCATCTCTTCTAATTAGTTCCTCAGCTTCCTTTGGACCCCAAGAACCTTGGGGATATATGGGAATATTGGGGTCGTCTTTCCAAAAATCTAAAATAGGTTGTACAATCTCCCAGGATTTCTCAATCTCGTCTTCTCTTATAAAAAGGCTTTGATCTCCCTCTATAATATCCATAAACAAAGTCTCATAAGCTTCTATATTAGGACCTGTCCACTCCATAGAGGTAGAAACAGGGCAAGAGAGCATACTTCCTCCTAAGGGTCTTAGTTGGAAGCTTAGGATAATCTTATTTTCAGGGGCGATTTTAAATCCTATTATGTCTTCTTGGGGCATACAATCAAGAATTTTAGAGAAAAGTCCTGGTATCTTCTTAAATACAATTATTATCGAGGTCTCTTTTCTTTTTAGTTTTTTTCCCGTTCTCAGGTAAAAAGGTACACCGTCCCATCTTAAGTTTTCTATAAAGAGTTTTACTGCTGCATAGGTTTCTGTATTTGATTGGGAGAGGTTTTCATCTATCAAATATCCTTCATATTGACCTCTTACAGCATACAAAGGTACATCTTCTCTTTTTATTTCTCTTATGCTTTTTAGTACTTTTATTTTTTCATCTCTTATCTCCTTTTCGTTAATACAACAAGGAGGTTCCATAGCTACAATTGACAATATCTGGATTAAATGATTTTGGATCATATCTCTGAGGGCACCCACTTTGTCGTAATATCCTAATCTTCCTTCTACTCCTATATCTTCTAAGGCTGAAATTTGAATATGATCAATAAAATTCCTATTCCATATTCCTTCAAAAATGATATTGGAAAATCTGAGACCAAAAATGTTTTGTACGGTCTCTTTTCCTAAGAAGTGATCAATTCTGTATACTTCCTCTTCTTTAAAGTAAATTTTTATAAGTTGATTGAGTTTTTGCGCTGAATAGAGGTCATAACCAAAGGGTTTCTCGATGACGATTTTTCTTTTATTAGGAAAGCTTTTTAAGAATTCTCCTAAGTTTTTGATAATGGTTTCAAAGGTGGTAGGAGGAGTGGCCAAGTAGAATATAAACTCTTCTTCTTTAAAGTTGGAGAGCACGTTTTTGAGATGGTTATATTCTTCCTCTTTTTCTAAATCAAACTTTACAAAATCAAACAAAGAAAAGAAAGAATCATCATGAGTTTTTATAGATTTTTCTAAAATTTTTAGGAATTCTTCTTTATCCACATTAGGTCTTCTTCCTGTAGAAATAATTTTTGTACAGTTTAGAAGTCTATATTTTTTATATAGACTGTAAATTACAGGATATAATTTATTTTGAGCTAAGTCTCCTAATCCACCAAAGATTACAATTATGAATTTATTGTTCATAGATGTTTTCTAATTTCATCTCCTTTCTTTGGATCTACTTTATAGGGTAGAAGAATCCATTCTTCATCATGGATATAAGATATACCTGGATTAAAAGTATATAATGGACTTAAGGTTTCTAACTCACAGAAATTTTCTGAAGTATAGACCTGTATAGCACAATTATCATCGGGATATATAGCTCCTTCTACAAAATTGAATTTTTTAATAAAGGTATAATTTTCTGTGGTTATTCCTACAAAACCCTCGTATCCTGTAGTTCCTACTTTTCCTGTCTCTCCCGATGGATAAATGAGAAAGAGATCATCTTCTGGAACAAATTGGGAACTCTTTACATTAGTTGTGGCTTCTCCTGCCCACTTCTGCCAATAAATTACTTTTTTAAGCTTCCATTCTCCTAAGGTTCCCCATGGAAAGAAGATAATTCCTTTTTTTGGAGGAATACAAGTCAAAGCCCATATAGCGCCCTGATATAATAGTTTTCCTTTATTTTCAAGGATATGCCTTACTACGAATCTTCCATTCCTTTCTAATATGGTTAAGTTTTTCTCTATTTCGGTTATGGGATCATAGGATACAAAACTAATTTTATCTTTATCCTCTATTACCCTACAAGGATTATTGTCCGGAGAATAAGTAAACTTGGTTTCAGGAGATATCCAGAATCTATGTCCTCCATAGATTTTCATTTCTCCTATGGATAACCTTTCTTCGGTATCATGGAATAATACATTTTCTCCATTTTTGAATCCAAAAAAGATTATTCTTGGACCCACATCGGCGGTGATTACCATTTTAACATCATTTAGAGTAATTTCATAACAGAGCTCTCTTTTGCCAAAGGATATTTTTTTCCACTCCATTTTATTTATCCTCCTTTACACAAAAGTCTATATTAAGCTTGCTTGCTGTAGGACCCTTTTGGTTATGATACTTACTTCCAGCTTTTTTATAATAGGGAGTCTCTGCTGGGGAGGTTAATTTATAAAAAGATATCTGACATATTCTCATGCCAGGATAAAGGGCTACAGGAACCCTATTGATATTTGAAAGCTCTAAGGTGATTTGTCCACAAAAACCTGGATCTACATATCCCGCTGTAGCATGTACTATTATGCCAAGTCTTCCCAAGCTGGATCTTCCATCAACTCTCGCTACAAGATCATCAGGAAGTTTTACGGTTTCAATAGTGGTTCCCAAGACAAATTCTCCTGGCCTTAAGAAGAAGGGTTTACCCTCTTCTATTTCTATGATTTCCATGAGATCCTGGGGATTATCTTTTGTAGGATCAATATATGCTCTTCCTTCAACTTTAAAATGAAGAAAACTGTTTCCAAGCCTTAAATCTACTGAGGATGGCTGAATTTGTTTTTGGGGGTCATCTATGGGATGAATTACTAATTTTCTTTCCTCAAGGTATTTTTTAATGTCCTTATCGCTTAGTATCAATTTTTTACCTCCCTTCCAATTCTTTTCAATAATTATATCACTTTGATAAATTATTTGGTCTTTTGCTCGTTTTTTGCTAATATTTAAAAATATCTCTTGAAAATTTTACTATAAGTAAATATAATACGGTTATAAAAATTGGGAGGAAGGGATTATGAGAGAAGAAATTTTATTTTTAGCTTATAAACCGCTTCTTTTTAAGTATTTAAAGATGCTGTATATTCCTGAAATTGATTTTGAGGATTTTAAACAAGAGGGAGAAATAGCCCTTTTAGAGGTGCTAAGAAGATATGATTCTCAAAAGGGAAACCTTTCAGGATATGTGAAGAAGGCTCTCTATTATAGACTTTTGAGAATAAGGGAAAAATTAAAGGGAAAAGATCTTTACTTGGAAGGAAATAATGTCTCTTATGAGGCCTTTGAAGAGGAGAGTATGATAAAATTCATAGATTTTTCAAAACTGTCTAAAAGAGAGAAACAAATAATTATTTTAATTTTCTATTCAAGACATAGTGAAAGGGAGGTTGCAAAGTATTTAGGAATATCAAGAAGTAGTGTTAAGATCTATAAGAAAAGGGCATTAAATAAGTTGAAAAATTGATGTAAAATATTTTTTAGAAATTAATGGAGGTTTGAAAAAATGGAATTTTATAGAGGAGTATTAGTAATTTTATTTATGGGGCTAATTCTTGAGATAATTGTTTTTATTCACTACCTTTCTAAATGGTTTTTCCCTTTTGAATTTTATCTTAATTTATTTGACTTTTTTATGACTGTTGGTGGAATTTATGCAGTTATTAGGCATATGATAAAGACCATAAGAAAGGGTTAAAGTACAATATGAAGACTTTTTTAAATGAAATAGTAGAAAGATTACAGCTTTTAAGAGAGAACATCAAAAAGGTTATTGTAGGAAAGGATGAGGTAATTGACTATGTAATTGTGGCTTTACTAAGCAGAGGCAATATTTTGCTTGAAGATGTTCCTGGTGTAGGTAAAACAGTCCTTGCAAAATCTCTTGCAGAGAGTATTGAACTTGATTTTAGAAGGATTCAATTTACTCCTGATACTATGCCGTCGGATGTACTTGGAGTGAATGTGTTTAATCCTAAGACCTTAGAGTTTGAGTTTAAACCAGGCCCTATTTTTACAAATATTCTTCTTGCTGATGAGATAAATAGAACGTCCCCCAGGACTCAAGCAGGTCTTCTTGAGGCAATGGATGAGGGCAAAGTGACCATAGATGGTACTACTTATGAACTTCCTAAGCCCTTTATGGTGATAGCCACACAAAATCCCAGAGAACATTTTGGAACCTATCCTTTGCCAGAGTCCCAATTGGATAGGTTCTTTATCTCCCTCTCCATGGGTTATCTTCCTATGGAGGAGGAAGTTAAAATGCTTGAAAATCAAAAGATGATTCATCCTCTGGAGAGAATTGAGCCTGTTTGGAAGAAAGAAGATTTAATTAAGGCTCAAGATTTAGTTAAGGAGATTTATATTGATAAGGATATTTTGAGATATATTGTAAATATTGTTAATATAACTCGGGATGATTCTTTGTTTTCCCTTGGGGCAGGGCCCAGAGCTTCCATATCTCTTATGAGAGGAGCTCAAGGGTATGCGCTCCTTTCTGGCAGAGATTATGTGATACCTGAGGATGTTATAAAAATGGCAGTACCTATATTGGTGCATAGGGTCATTCCTAAGGAAGGAAGTAATATGGGAAGATCTTTTAGAGAAGATATAATAAGAGATGTTTTAAAAAGAGTAAAAATACCAAAGGTAAGGTTGTAGTGACATACTTTAGTCTTACATCCATAGGATACTTATTAATTTTCTTTGATATTGTTCTTTACCTTATAGGTTTGAATGTTTCATCAACTCCTGTACTTTTAGTATCCACGTTTATCATGGGTCTTTACATGATAAATTTCTTTGAAATAATACTTCAGCCATTAAATCTTAGAGTAAAAGTTCAAATGCCTCTTCTTGTGAAAGAGAATGAATATGAGTTTATAAATATTTACTTTGAAAATAATTCTAAAATTCCTAAGGGACAGGTATTTATAAATCTTCAAGGGAAAACCCCTCTTGGGGGTTTAAGGGGAAAAGAGAAAAAAGAGATTTCCATATATTTTCACTTTAAAAAAAGGGGAATATTCTATTTAAAGACTTTAAATTTAAGATTTACTGGTACTTTGGGACTTCTTTATCTCAGTAAAAACTACAAGGTGGATGGGGTAACTTATATCTATCCTTCATTTTATCCCTTGTCTCAGGATATTTATCTTACAGATGGGGAGGGAAATAAAACCTCTTCTTCTTTTCTATCGGTGATAGGAGAAGAGTTTCATTCTCTTAGAGATTATCAACCTCAAGATCCTTTAAAGATTGTAGCTTGGAAGGCTTCAGCTAAAAAGGGAAAACTTTTATCAAAAAATTTTGAAAAGTTAAAAAAAGGGTCTCTAATGATTTTAATTGATAATTCTGTGGATAAAAAAGACTCTATAGCTGAGGAGGAGTTTGATCAACTTTTGAGATTTGTCCATTCCCTTCTTATTCCTTCTTTTTCTCTAAATATACCGCTTTCCATAAGAGACTTGAGGGGTGAAGAAGAATTTAATCCTAAGACTTCAGATGAACTAAAGAAGTACTTAGCTGAAATTCAGCTTATAGAGAGAAGAAATATAAGTTTTAAGAATTATGATTATGATATAATTTTTACTCTCAATTATAGGTTTTGGGACGAAAAGGTTAAAATAAACAAAATTATAGGTGTGGAATACCATAAGAAAGAGATTGTATTAAACAAAGGTTTTATCTTTAGTTTAGGAGACGATCCTCAGGAATTTCTTTCTCGATTTCTTGTTTTAAATCAAAGTTGAAAAGACGAGGAACTTTGCAGTAAAATCTTTAAGGTTATGGAAAGGAAAAGAATCAGACTTATAAAAAATGTAGTTGAAGATTCCATACTTTTGAGAGGGATAACCCTTTATCTTATTGTGGTTTCTCTTTTTTCAGTATGGTATTTTTTGAATCTTTCTTCTATCTATATCTCTAGTATAATTCTTTTAACTTTGATTGGTTTTGTATTTAGTTACTATAGAAGAAAAGAAAGAAATATCCTCTTAAAGATCTTAATGACCATAGGTATGATGTACTTTTTGAGGCAATTTTTTGTGGAATTAATTAAAAATCCTTTTGATCCTCGTATTCCCCTTGCTACTTTCTTGATTAATCTTAATACTATTCATAGTTTTGATCTTCCTACAAGACTTGATCTTGGCTTTTCCTTCTTTATAAGTATTATTCTTATGATTATTGCTGGAATATTTGCAAGGGAAGCAATTTTTATTGTGTTCTTTCTTTTCTTCCTTTTGGGGATGATTATATTCCTTATGTTAGTTAATGATTATAGAATTGTTCCAGGATATATTTTTTCCATTACTCTTTTCGTACTTTTCGTAGGCTTTTTAATTTTCCCTCTTCTTCCTAAGGATATAAGAATAGGCTTTAGGCAAGACATAATGTCTCAGCTAATAACGAGGCTTACTAATTTTCAGGGAGAGTTAAAATCTCCCTATGCCGAAGCCAGCAACCTCTATAAACTTCCTGAAGGAAGGAAAATTCCACCCTTAAAATTTAATCCTGAAGAATACTATGGTTTTGCACCATTTCTTGATTTAAGGCAGAGGGGAGAACTTTCTTCCTCTATTATATTTAGAGTTTTAACACCTTGGGGTATTTATCACAGGGGAATTGCCTTTGATACCTATAATGGTTTTGGATGGTATCAAAGTAAAGAAGAAGTAAAAACCATAGATACCATAAGTCAACCCTTTCTTCTAAAAGAAAATACAAGGCAAGAAGAATACCTTCAAAGAGCCACTTATTTTATTGAAAGAGATTTTCAAAATAACATAATCTTCCTTCCTAAGGGTACAGAAAGGCTTTATTATCCCTCTCCAATTATCTTTAAGGATAGTGAGGACGGATATAGGTCTCCCTTCGAACTTCCTAAGGGACTTATATATACTGGTTTTTATCAAGAGCAATATTATTCTACTAAGGAATTATTGGAGACTAAAATTCCTCCTCAAAATCAGTTTTTAAATTATTTGCAATTACCTAATATTCCTAAAAGGGTAAAAGATCTTACCTTTGAAATAACAAAAGGATACCAAACTCCATGGGAAAAATTGATGGCAATTAAAAATTATCTTGAAGACAATTATGAATACTCCCTCGATATACCACCTCTCCCTGATAATGAGGATGCAGTGGACAATTTTCTTTTTGAAGTTAAAAAGGGATATTGTGAACAGTTTGCAACAGCCTTTGCGGTTATGGCAAGAATTATTGGAGTTCCCAGTAGACTTGTTACAGGATACGGTCCTGGAGATCTTAATCCTTGGACTGGAATGTATGAGGTAAAGGTGAAGAATGCCCATGCCTGGGTTGAAATATATCTTGAGCCTTTAGGCTGGATTACAATAGATCCTACTCCTTTTGCTTTGGACTCAGAAGAAAGAGAAAGGAAAGAGTCGGCAAACTTTTTAGGGATAATCTTTAACTCCATTGGGATAATTGTACAAAATGTATTTGTTGGAGCTTATAAAGTTTTAAATAAGTATCAGTATATAGTTATTCCTGTTTTTGTTTTATTCTCCTTTTTACTGATGAGAAATTTTGTGAATTTTCTTAGACTTACAGAGGAGGATAGAATCTTTAGGAGGGTAATTAAAAGATTGAAAAGAAAAGGATTTATTAAAGAGGATGTTAGTCTATACAATATGCTGGAGCCTTTGGGGGATTTAGGAAGAAATTTTGCAGGCTTATATTATGCCTTGAAATTTGCGCCTTTAAATGAGGAAGAAAAAAGAAAATATAAAGAGAATTTCAAAGAGCAAGCTAAGAAATTACTTTCTTATAATCCTTCCACATCCCGTGAGAAGGTCAAGGATTAATTCTACTTGCTCATCCATTTCCTTCAAGTGTTTTTCATATTCTTTCCATCTTTCTACTATTTCTTCGTAATCCTCATCTTTTATTCTATCTCTTAACATTCTTAAATGATAAAGACATAAGTCTTTTACTTCTCCTTGGAAAGCATAGGTAATCTCCTTTTCAAGGGTACAAATAGGACACTCTTTATTATCTTCAAATTCCAAGAGTTCTAATATATTAGGGTTTACAGTAAAGGCTTCTTTCAAATGATTTTTGCAGAGATGGACTTTTTTACCTAAATTTTTTAATCTTTTTTCTTTTTCTTCTCTTATCTTTTCACAAATAGGACATTTCTTAATCTTCATTTTGGCTTCTTAAGTTCTAATATTCTTAGTTTCTTTAAGAAAAGTTCTGAATAATCTTTATCCCAGGAAAAAGATTCGTAAAAATATTCAGGATATTTTCTCTTTTTATGATATAAATAGGGCTCAATTCTTTTATAGGTATCTGGAGAAATAGTTTTTATCTTTTCTTTGTGGGGTTGACAAAAATCATAAGCTATTTCCTTCCATAGATTGAAAGTTTCCTGATTTTTTAAAACTTCAGAGAGGCTTTGAATATATAATTTTTCGTATTCCTCTTCCTTTTCACAAAATATGCAACTCTTCGTTTCTGGAATTTCTTTATTTTTAAGTGATGGAATAATACAATTTTTTATTATATCCTCATAGATAATGCTTATTCCTAAAAAATCTCTAAAGGTGAGAAGTTGTAAGTGATGGTTCTCACAGAATCCTCCTTTTTCTCTTATGCTCTTTCTTAATAAGACATCATTTACATTTTCATATAAAAAGTTTTCCATATAACTTCTTAAGGCTTTTTGTACTAAATAACAAAGAGGACATCCCTCCCAGTGAAAGGCTTCTTCCCAGTTTTTATGGATTAAACTTTTACCTTTCATTTTTTAAATATATTTCTTATTCCATTAATAAACTCTGGAACCTTCTCTTTCGGGAATCTGGGCCAGGTGATAAAAATAAGGAATAAAAGATAAGCAATTATCAAATATCCATAGCTTGGGTCATATTTTAAAGAGGTATAAATTATTAAAGCGTATGGTACAGCTTGGATTCCGTCTGTTACTGCTTTTTCTTTAAAATACCATATAAGAAAAACAGCAGTGATCACAAAAATTAAAGTAAATTTCCAGGAGATAAAGTTAGAGATTGTGAGGAAGTATAGAACACCAGCAGATACGGTCATGTCTGCATAGATGTCATGTTTTCCAATAAAATCTTCTGGCATTTTTGAAGTTCTTGCCAAGTATCCATCAAGTACATCGGTGATCCAAGCAAGGATAAGCCATAATATAGCATTTTTTAAACCTAATTTTCTTTGGATATTTCCAATAGAGGCTATAATAAAGCCTATGATGAACCTGAAGATAGTGAGGGTATTAGCTATGGTTTTTAATATAGGCATTAACCATCACCTCACTTTTTGTTTATTATAACATAAAACTCTAATTTCCCCTTTATGCCTTAAAAATAAGTAAATTACTAATTTCTTGACACTTTGATTTTTCTCTGCTATAATTTTTACAAAATTTTAAAGTATGGTTTCTTAATTAAATAGATTAATTTTATATATTATTTAACTTGAGGTAAATTTATTATGGCTAAAAAGCGTAAGTGGTGGAAGAGGAAGTTTTTTACCATAATGATAATTCCCCACGATGCTTCCAATGCAAAGTCTCGTAGGATCCATATAAGTTTAATATTGATTATAATCTTTGCTATTATAGGAATTATAAGTACTTCTCTAACTCTTTATAGAATTGCCAATAACAGATTTAATAAAGTGAAACATTTGGAGGTGTTAGAAGAAGTAACAGAACAGCAAAAGGCTCAGTTAAAAGAGATTGAAGTATTGAGGCAAAAGTTAAAGGAACTTGAGGAGATGGAGAAGAAAATTAAAAATTTATTAGGAATAAAAGGAATGATTCCTCCTCCCAAAGATATAAAGATGGTAAGTCTTGGAACCAATTCAATTCCTGATAATGAGACTTATGATATTCAAAGGAAAATCGTAGAAGTTAAAACCCTAATTGAGGAAAAACAAAAAGTACTCCTTCAGATAGAAAAAGAGATAGATAGGCGAAAGACCCTTCTTGCAGTAACTCCTTCTCGTTGGCCCACCTTTGGATTTATATCTTCGGGATTTGGTTGGAGATTTCATCCCATATTTAGAAGAATGGCATTTCATACAGGAATTGATATAGTTACTTTTTGGGGAGCTCCTGTTTATGCTACTGCTGATGGCATAGTGTCGTTTGTGGGATGGGAAAGTGGGTATGGAAAAGTGATAAAGATCAATCATGGGAGAGGCATCATTACATATTATGCTCATTTATCATCATATGCTGTGAGGGTTGGACAGTTTGTAAAGAAAGGACAATTTATTGGAAGAGTGGGAAGTACGGGAACCAGTATAGGTCCTCATCTTCACTATGAGGTGAGAAGGGGAGGGGCTCCTGTCAATCCTTCGGCATATTTGTCCGTAGACCTTATTAAGGTTGGAAAATTATATTAAATTTAGGGAGGAGGAGTTATGTTGGGCAAAAGGGAAAAATCAGAAGTTATGGAGACTATTGTTGGATCTCAAACTGAAATGGAGGGAACGATTATCTCAAAGGCTTCGTTGAGGATTGATGGGAAGTTTAAAGGAGATATTGAGGCTAAAGATACTGTGATAGTGGGTAAGACAGGATATGTAGAAGGAAATATAAAGGCTAATAGGGTGGTTGTAATAGGAGAGATTGTAGGCAATGTTATTTGTAAAGAATCTATAGAGATTCTTTCTACGGGAAAGCTTAAGGGGGACTTAAAGCTGGGAGGGAAGATATCGGTGGAAGAGGGAGGAATTCTTTTGGGAACTACTGAGATTCTTGAGGAAGAAAAAATAAATGACATTTTTAAAATAGATTTGTCCTCATAAACTCTTTTAAATAAATTTTAACCTCATATATCTTGATATAATTTTACTCCTTTAATAGAATAAAAGAAAATTAGCTTTCAATGGATAAAGGGGAGTTTCTTAATTTTAAGAGATTCCCCTTTTTGTTAAGGAGTTATAAAAATGTTGAAATCTTTTGAGGAAAACTTGCCCCAAGTTGATAGGGAAGTTTATATTTCGGATAGGGCTGTCATCATAGGTAAGGTAACACTTAAGAGAGGGGTAAATATTTGGGATTTTGCAGTAATAAGGGGTGATTTGGACTCCATTTTTATTGATGAATATACTAATATTCAGGAGAATGTAGTGATTCATGTAGATGAAGGTAAACCAGTATATATAGGTAAGTATGTAACTGTTGGGCATTCTGCAATTATTCATGGTTGTAAAATAGAAGATAATACTCTTATTGGAATGGGAGCAATTATTCTTGATGGTGCAGTCATAGGTAGGAACTCTATTATTGGTGCAGGAACCCTTATTCCTCAAGGTAAAGAGATTCCAGAAGGTTCTGTAGTTATTGGTGTTCCTGGAAAGATAGTAAGAAGTGTGAGGGAAGAAGAGATTTTACATATTAAAAGGAATGCGGAGTTATATTATCAGTTGAGTAAAAAGTATTGGAGGTGAAGTTCTTATGCCTAAGAATTATTTATTGATTCCAGGTCCCACTCCTGTACCCCAGGATGTACTTCTTGAGATGGCAAGGGAAATGGTAAATCATCGTGGAGCAGAATTTGCCAGCGTACTTAAAACTTCCACTGAACTTTTGAAAAAAGTATTTAAAACCCAAAATGATGTACTTATATTAACAGCCTCTGGAACGGGTGGAATGGAGGCTGCAGTGGCAAACTTTTTCTCTCAAGGAGATCCTGTTTTAGTAGGAATTTGTGGGGTTTTTGGTGAAAGATTTGCGAAGATATGTAAGACATATGGATTAAATATAAAGACCATTGAATGCGAACCTGGTAAGGGGGTAGAGCCTGAAGTTCTGGAAAAAACTTTAAAGGAAAATCCTGATATTAAAGGAGTATTTTTAACTCATAATGAGACTTCTACGGGGGTGACTAATGACTTAAAAGAGCTTGCTCCTATTGTAAAGCAAAATCCTGAGAGACTTCTTGTGGTGGATGCGGTAAGTTCTTTAGGTGCTATTGATCTGCCCACCGATGAATTAAAAATTGATATAGTAGTTACAGCTTCCCAAAAAGCTCTTGAGACTCCCCCTGGACTTGCTATGGTCTCGGTGAGTGAATTAGCATGGAAATATAATGAAAAGGCGAATCTTCCTCGCTTCTATTTTGATCTAAAGCAAGCAAAGAAATTCCTTGAAGAGGGAGCTACACCTTTTACTCCTGCAGTTTCCGTGGTTTTTGCCCTTAAGAAAGCCCTTGAAAATATCCTGACTAGAGGTTTAGAGGAAAACTTTAAGAGACATAAATTTTTGGGAAGAGCAGTGCGTGAAGCAATAAAAGCTCTTGGAGTTACAAGACTTCTTACCGATGAGAGATGGGCATCGGATACAGTAACTCCTGTGGTTCCACCAGAAAATGTTAATCCTGATGAGCTGAGAAAATACATAAGAAATAAATTTGGAGTTGTTTTGGCTGGAGGTCAAGGAAGTCTCAAAGGAAAGATATTTAGAATTGGACATGTGGGTTATGTGGAGCCTACCGATATATTAGTGGCAATTTCAGCTATAGAAGTTGCTTTGGAAAATTTAGGATATAAAGGTCTAAAGGGTAAAGGGGTACAGGTAGCAGAGGAGGTTTTCGCTGAATATTATAAAAATTAGAAAGATTGGAGGGGGTTTAAAAAGTGGAAAAATATAAACTTCTTGTTTCAGATCCTATAGCAGAAGTTGGATTAAATAAACTAAAAGAATTCTTTGAGGTAAATTATAAACCAGGTCTTCCTAAGGATGAGCTTTTAAACATAATACAAGATTATGTGGCCCTTGTAGTGAGATCAGAAACAAAGGTAACTAAGGATGTGATTGAAAGGGCTAAGAATTTAAAGGTTATAGGAAGGGCAGGAGTTGGAGTTGATAATATAGATGTGGAGGAGGCTACCAGAAAGGGAATACTTGTAATAAATGCCCCTGAGGGAAATACTATAGCTGCATGTGAACATACGATTGGATTGATGCTTGCTATTTCAAGAAAAATTCCCCAAGCTTTTTCTCTTTTAAGGCAAGGCAAATGGGAGAGGAAAAGCTTTATAGGTAATGAGTTGTATGGAAAGACATTAGGACTTGTAGGACTCGGTAGAATAGGTTCAGAGGTTGCAAAAAGGGCTAAATCCTTTAAGATGAGAGTTATTGCTTATGATCCTTTTATCTCACCTGAAAAAGCAAAAGAGTTGGATGTGGAGTTATATAGTGATTTACCAGCTCTACTTAAGGAGGCAGACTACGTATCCCTACATCTTCCTTTGACTCAAGATACGAAGAATCTTATAGGGAAAAAGGAATTAGAAATGATGAAACCTACCGCATATTTAATAAATTGTGCTCGTGGAGGATTGGTAGATGAAGATGCTTTATATGAAATATTGAAGGAAAAGAAAATTGCGGGTGCTGCCCTTGATGTCTTTAAAAACGAGCCTATAAATCCTGATAATCCGCTGTTAACTTTAGATAATGTGGTCTTGACTCCTCATCTTGGTGCATCAACTCAAGAGGCTCAAGAAAAAGTGGCTCTTATAGTTGCTGAGGAGATAATCAGATTTTTCAAAGGAGAGATGGTAAGTCATGCAGTTAACTTGCCTATACAAATATCTCCTGAAATAATGCCTTTTGCAAAATTGGGAGAAAAACTTGGAAAACTTTTAGCGCAGATAACCAATGCTAATCCTGAAGAATTAGAAATACAAATATGTGGAGATTTAGCCCAAAGAATTGAAACCTCTCTTGCCTCTGCAGTAGTAAAAGGCTTTTTGGAGCCTATATTAGGAGAAGAAGTGAATCTGATAAATGCCATGGCTATGGCAAAGGATAGGAGATTGCGAATAGTAGAGGTAAGAACTGAAGAGATGAATACTTATAGATCTTCAATTAGATTAAGGTTAAAGACTGAGAAAGGATTTATAGAAGTTTCAGGTACAGTAAGCAGAAATCAAGAAAGAATTTTAGCAATACAGGATTATCATCTTGATCTTGCTCTTTCTCAGTATATGCTTATTGCATTTCATATAGATAGACCAGGCATAATAGGGCAGGTAGGTACTGTACTTGGAAAAAATAATATAAACATCGCTGCAATGCAGGTTGGAAGGAAGGAAATTGGCAAAGATGCGGTCATGGTTCTTGTTATTGATAATCCTGTAGATGATAAAGTTCTTAGAGAACTTAAAAATATAGAGAATATCAAAGAAGTCTATTATGTATGTCTATAAACAAGCTTAGTAGAGGTTTAATACAGGTTTATACAGGAGACGGAAAAGGTAAAACTACCGCCGCCCTCGGACAGAGTATAAGGGCGGCGGGACATGGACTTAAAGTACTTTTTGTCCAGTTTATAAAAGGCAATAGTTTTACAGGAGAATTTCTTTTCTTAAAAAATTCACAGAATATCACTTTTTGGCAGTTTGGAAGAGATTGTGTTTATTCCTCAGGGATAAGGGAAAATATTGTTGAATGTAATAATTGTTATGAATGTTTTATTGGAAAAGAGGGCCCCTCTGAAATGGACATTAAAGTGGTGAGAGGAGGTTGGGAAAGGGTTAAAAGTGTAATTGAGGATTATGATTTGATAGTGCTTGATGAGATAAGTCTTGCTATTTTTTATAAGATCATATCTGCGGAAGAGATTATAGAATTTCTAAAAAATAAGCCAGAAAAGTTAGAAATTATACTTACAGGCAGGTATATGCCTGAGGCAATCATGGATTTAGCGGATCTTATTACTGAGATGAAAGAGGTTAGACATCCTTATAGTAAAGGAATTTCCGCAAGGTGGGGAATTGATTATTAAAATCTTAAAGTTCCTGTTAATTTGTATTTTAGTTTAATATTTTCAAGGGATGTATCACTATTTTCTATATTTTCTGAAAAAGCACTAATGCTTAAACTAAATCTGTTCAAATTTATTCCTAATCCAAAAGTGTAATTAGCTAAGTTTGTAATATCCCCCTTTGAGCCTATTCTTATTACCAATATATTTCCTAATTTTTGTTCAATTCCAAATCTTATTAGGCTCCAATCTTTAGTATTACTAAAGTTCTCCACATCTATAAGATCTAAGTAGACGTTTGTAGAATTATTAAAAAGGGAAAAACTAAGCCCTATGTTATATCTTAATGCTAAGGTAATTTTATAAACTTGATCAGATATTTTTTCTATGGTAAAGCCCTCTCCAACAATTCCTGTACGTAAGAAGTCTCCGATTTTTATCATCAGTCCAATATCACCTTTTATTAGATTCTCTTCTTCTAAATACATGGCACTGGTTCCTAAATATATATATGAAGTAAGGGGAAAAGCTATAGCACCTCTTATATTTTTTAATGAGTATTCCTTAGTATTCTTATCCAAAATTAAGTCTGCAGTTATAGAATAAATTGTAGTAGAGGGATAAAAGTAGGAAAGTTTTAGATTTGGGTTATCGGTTAAGTTGTCAAAGGTAAGAGAAAAATAGGAAAATTTCTTTAAGGATAACGTAGCGGGATTAAAAAAGTAGGTTTCTCCTTCGCTATCCAAGGTAACGAAAGTAAAACCCAAGGAAGAGGATTTTGCATCAAAATAAATACTTTCATCAACCTCTGTGGCAAAGGTTGAATTTAGAAGTAATAAAGTTATTAATAAAGCAAAAACTATAAGAATTTTCTTCATACTCAATTATAGTATAATATAATACTTTTAGTATGAAAATAGGTTTTTCGTTTTTATCACTAAAAACCCTCTCAGTAAAAAGGGCTATAAGTATTACTAAAAAACTTGGGGGTAATACTCTTGAACTTTTTGGAGATCTAGTTCTTTTCTATAGAGGAAAGTTTTGCGAAAAGCCAGAATCTATTAAAGAATTTGCAGTAAAAAATGATATTTTCCTTACCATGCACCTTCCCTATATTGATATAAATTTAGCATCCTTTAATGATGAAATATGGGAAAAAAGTATAGAGTCCATATTAAAAGCTATTGAATATGGGGAGAAGGCGGGGATTAAGAGAGCAGTGCTTCATCCTGGGGGTGTTCCTTTAAGCCACTTGGTCTTAATATTTCTTGCTCAAAGAAGATTAAGAAAAGCTTTAGAATTTATTCTTGAAAAGGCTGAAAAATATGATGTAGAGGTATGTATTGAAAATCCATATTTTGAAGAGAATGATATTTTTAGCAATGTGGACCAATTTTATAAGTTTATAAAAGGTTTTGGGGGAAAATTAAAAGTTTGTTTTGATTTTGGACATGCTCACATCTCCAAAAAAGGTATTGACTATAGTTTAAATTTGTTAAAGCCTTTTATAACCCATGTTCACATTCATGACAATCATGGAGAAAAGGACGAACATTTATCTCTTGGAAAAGGTAGTATTGATTTTAAAAAGTATTTAGATTTCTTAAGAAACTTTGATGGAACAATAATTTTAGAGATTAACTCCTTAAAAGATAAGAGAGAAGATTTAAAAAGAAGTGTAGAGATCATAAAGGGGGAAGTTTAAGCTTCCCCCTTTTTAATTATACTGTTCCGCTGGATCCAAGAACATTTCTTAACTTATGTTTTACTAACTTTTTAACTTCTTCTCTTGCTGGGCCAAGATATTTTCTTGGATCAAATTCCTCCGGATGGAGAGCAAAGACTTCTCTTATAGTGGCGGTTACTGCTAACCTTAAGTCGGTATCAATATTTACTTTGCATATACCCATTTTTGTAGCTTCTCTTATCATTTCTTCTGGTACCCCTTTTGCTCCCCCAAGTTTTGCGCCATATTGGTTGGCTTTTTCTACATATTCTGGAAGAACAGAAGATGCTCCATGGAGCACTAATGGGAAACCAGGAAGTCTTTTTGCAATCTCTCTTAATCTATCAAAGTCAAGCTTTGGTTCTCCTTTAAACTTATAGGCTCCGTGACTTGTACCAATAGCAATAGCAAGAGAATCTACTCCAGTTCTTTCTACAAACTCTACCGCTTTATCTGGATCAGTAAAGGATGCCTCTCTTTCAGATACCACTACATGTTCTTCTACTCCTACTAATCTTCCTAACTCTCCCTCAACAGCTACGCCACGGGGATGAGCATAGTCTACAACCTCTTTAGTTATTCTTACATTCTCCTCAAAGGGAAGATGAGAGCCATCAATCATTACCGAAGTAAAGCCTGCATCTATGACCTCTTTACAAAGTTCTACGCTATCTCCATGATCTAAGTGTACTACGATAGGAATATCTGGAGCATCTTGAACAGCTGCCTCAATCAGCTTCATGAGATAAATAAGTTTTGCATAGTTTCTTGCACCTTTTGAGATTTGAAGAATAAGGGGAGACCTTTCTTCTTTTGCCGCCTCAATTACTCCTTGAAGTATTTCCATATTGTTTACATTAAATGCGCCTATAGCATATTTACCATAGCATTTTTGGAATAACTCCTTTGGGTTTACTAAGGGCATTTCTTCAATACCTCCTTAAAAGGAATTTATTGTTTTTAGTATAGCATAAGTTTCATTGGCAAATTTTTAAAATATTTTTAAATTGACTTTTTTCCTGTATTCTTATAATATACCCTTTAGGGTATATTATAGAAAAGGAGGTGAAAATATGAGTAGCAACTTAAGGATTATTGTATACTCTACTCCAAGTTGTCCTTGGTGTAATGCAGCAAAAAGATATTTTAGGGAAAGGGGTATAAGATTTTACGATGTAGACGTATCTAAGGATAGAAAAGCAGCAGAAGAAATGGTGAGGAAGTCAGGGCAAATGGGAGTTCCTGTTATTGATATAAATGGGCATATTGTAATAGGTTTTGATAGGAATAAGATTGATCGTTTGTTAGGTTTAAGATAATTTAAATTGGGAGGTGAAAAGTTATGAAAAAAGTTTTGCCATTAGAGGATAGAGTTCTTGTTAAGATTGTTAAGGAGGAAGAAAAAACCCCATCGGGTATAATTCTCCCTGATGTAGCAAAGGAGAAACCTCAAATTGCAGAGGTAATAGAAGTGGGTGATGATGAGACTATTAAAGTAAAAAAGGGTGATAAGATAATTTTTGCAAAATATTCTGGAACAGAGATAAAAATAGATGGAGAAGACTATTTAATTCTAAGTAAGGCAGATATTTTAGCAAAAATAGAGGAGTAAGGGGAAAGTTGCCCCTTGCTCCTCTATTTGTTAAATCTTTAATTTATTTTTCTAAAACAACTTTTATGACGTGGGACAAAACTTCTTTATCATTAAGATAAACTTTTACTATATAATCTCCTTCTTCTTCAAATTTTAATTTTTCCACATTATCTGTTACTGTAACTATGGAGCCTATGTTGGTTTCAAACTCTTGAGGCTCTGAGGAGTATATTAATTTGCCACTTGGAGAAAGGATCTCAAATCTTTGAGTAAAATTACCCTCACCTGATAAAAATCCGTTGGCGATGATAAAAGTATCCTCAAAAGGAAGTTCAGAAGTAGTGTAGTACTCAAAAACTCCAGAAAGAGAGGTTAGCCCATGATCATTTTCATAAACTTCTATACAAGGTAGTGAAAAAATAGGAATAGGATTTGCATCAAAATCCTCAGGATTTAAATCTTCCTCTCCTTTTAAGATGAAAACTGGTATTTCTTTTATAACCTTTCCGTTCGCCCTTGCTTGTATCCAGTAAACACCAGAATCTTCAAAAGCTACATCTTTTAGATATCCAAAGGAATATATTACTTCATTGTTACTTTTAAGTTCAAAATTGTCTTCAGTAGATGCCAAAACTTTGTCTTTTGTGGGTGTTACTATACTTATTTCAATATGATGTTTTCCATATCCCATCCATCTTGAATATACAGGGAAAGTGTCAGTGGCAGGAAGATCCTCAAAGTGTATTATGCTAAATAATCCGTCAATAGTAGTTAATCCATACTCATCTTCCCCAATGTTTTCTGCTATTGCTATTCCTATTAGTTTGAGTTCTGAACTTTTGGCATAAGAAAGGCTAAGTATTACAATTAGAGAAATTATGAGAATTAAGAGTTTTTTCATAATTTTCAACTCCTTTCTTTAAATTAAGGATAACTTATTATAAAATTAAAATCAAATATTCACAAACGCAGTTTGGAGGGCTTCAAAAATGATAAATATTGAGTTTAGAGGTGCCATAAGAACAGAAATAGAAAAACCAAAGTCTCTGATAGAAGTATTAAATGCCTATTCTGAAATTGTGGATAAACTTTTAAATCCCGGGGAAATTCCTGTGGCAGTAAAAGTAGATGGGAATATTGAAACTTTAAATTATATAGTGGAGGACGATACAAAACTTGATATTATTGGAAGTAGGTCTAATATTGGAAGGAGAATATTGGAAAGGAGTTATATATTTCTTCTTAACTTTGCTGTTTCTCTTGTGATGCCAGATCAGAGAGTTTTAGTAGAGCACTCCTATCACAAAAGTCTATATGGTAGATTTAGAAATTATGCACCAAAGGCGGAAGATATAGAGAGAATAAAGGAAAGAATGATGGAAATTGTGGAGCAGAATATACCTATACAGAAGAAGTTGGTAAGTAAAGAGGAAGCATTAAAGATATTTGAAGAAAGAAATGAAGAGGATAAAATTAGATTAATTAAATACATACCTTTTAAGGAGATTCCTCTCTATTATATTGATGATCACTATGAATATTCCTTTTTGCCTCTTGTTCCCTCAACCTCCTTTTTAAAAACCTTTGACTTAAAACTTTATCAACCAGGTTTTATATTAATCCTTCCTGATGATAAAGATATTCAGAAATTAAGTGAGTTTAGAGAGATAGTAAAACTCTTTCAAGCCTTTTATGAATATAAAAACTGGCTTGAGATCTTAGGACTCGTAGATGTATCTTCTCTTAATGAGGCTATTGAAAAGGGTGAAATCTCTGAGGTGATAAAGGTTGCAGAGGCTCTTCACGAAAAGAAAATAGCTCAAATAGCTGACGAAATCTGTTCAAAACTTCCTGATTTGAAGCTTGTATTGATTGCTGGTCCATCCTCTGCAGGTAAGACTACTTTTAGTAAGAGACTTCAGATTCAGCTTAAAGTAAATGGTTTAAAGCCTATTGTTATTGAGATGGATGACTACTTCTTACCTCCTGAGCGTATTTCCAGAGATGAGTTTGGGAATTATGACTTTGATAATCCTAATGCTGTAGATATTGCTCTTTTAAATGAACATTTAAATACTATTATGAATGGCGGAGAAGTGGAGCTTCCTAAGTATAACTTTCAAAAAAAGAGAAGAGAAAAGTCAGGAAGGTTTGTAAAACTTGAAGATAGGAGTATTATTGTTATGGAAGGGATTCATGCATTAAATCCTGATATGACTAATCTGGTTCCTGGATATATGAAATATCATGTTTTTGTGAGTGCGCTAACTCATTTAAATATAGATAATCAAAATAGGGTCCCTACCACTGATTCAAGATTAATAAGGAGAATGGTAAGAGATAGCATTTTTAGAGGCTATGGGGTTATAGATTCTATAAGGCAATGGCCCTCGGTGAGAAGGGCAGAGGATCTTTATATATTTCCAACCCAAGAGAGGGCAGATGTTATGTTTAATTCCGCTTTAGTTTACGAGTTTCCTATTCTTAAGACCTTTGCGGAACCAATGCTGAAAGCAATTCCCCCATATTATCCTGAATATCCTGAAGCAAAAAGGATTCTTGATATTCTTTCCCACTTTTTACCTTTGTCTCCCACTGAGGTTCCTATGACTTCCATACTGAGGGAATTTATAGGAGGAAGTTCTTTTACTTATTAATATCTATATTCGTCGAAAAGTTCTGTAGAAATATATCTTTCTCCCGTATCTGGAAGAATTACAACAGCAGTTTTTCCTTTGTTTTCTTCCCTTTTTGCTACTTTTAAAGCTGCAAAGCATGCTGCTCCTGAGGATATTCCACAAAGTATTCCTTCTTCTTTCATAAGTTTTTTAGCGGTATTCATTGCATCCTCTTCACTAACTGTAACTATCTCATCAATGATACTAGTATTTAGAACTTTTGGAATGAATCCAGCTCCAATTCCTTGAATTTTGTGGGGAGATGGAGTTTTTCCTGAGAGGACTGCAGATTTTTCAGGCTCCACTGCAACAATTTTTATTTCTTTTTTTCTTTGTTTTAAAACTTCCCCTATTCCTGTTATAGTTCCTCCAGTACCTACTCCACACACCACAATGTCTACTTTTCCTTCGGTATCTTGCCATATTTCTTCTGCCGTAGTTTTTTTATGAATTAGAGGGTTGGCGGGATTTTCAAATTGCATAGGTACAAAATACTTATCTGGGTCTAAACTAATTATTTCTTCAACTTTTTTTATTGCTCCTTTCATGCCTTCTTCTTTTGGGGTAAGTATGAGCTCTGCACCAAAGGCGCGAAGAAGGGCTCTCCTTTCCATGCTCATGCTTTCTGGCATTACTAAAATTACTTTGTATCCTTTTATAGCACCTATCATGGCAAGCCCTATACCTGTATTTCCTGAGGTGGGTTCAATTATTATCTTATCTTTATTTAATTTTCCCATCTTTTCTGCTTCTTCAATCATAGAGAGAGCAATTCTATCTTTCACACTTCCTCCTGGGTTAAAAGATTCAAGTTTTGCTAATACTTCTGCAAAACAGCCTTCCGTAATTTTGTTTAACTTTACAAGAGGAGTATTTCCTATAAGTTCTATCACACTGTTTGCTACTCTCATTTCTATCCTCCCATTTTATACCTTTTAGGTAGAGGATAATAGGTAATAAGTTTTTTGTCAACCCTCCTTCGTTCAAGAGTATATTAATATGCATAAAGTTTTCCATAAGGTCTCTTATTATATGGGATAACTTTTACAAAAGGTTTTTCCATTATAAAGTCAAAATCTACTTCGAAATATTCAGAAAATTTTTTAACATGTTCTTCTATGAATTTTTTGTCCTCCTCTTCTATTTCTACTATTTTCCCTTCTTTTCCTAACTTGTATTCAGGAATTATTCCCCTAAAATAAATTAGTCCTCCATGAATTCCTGTGCTACAAAAATATCCGCAAAGATTTTCTTCCTTTTCTGTATTTAGTCCTAATACAATAACCCTTCCACCTGCCATATATTCTCCTAAGAAATCTCCAGCAGTTCCTCCAATAACAATTACAGGAATTTTATCCTTGTATTCCTTCATATGGATTCCTACCCTATATCCTACATCTCCCTTTACAAATATCTTCCCCCCTCTCATTCCATAACCCATAATATCCCCAGCAGATCCGTAGATTACTATCTCTCCATCATTCATAGTATTTCCAACACCATCTTGGCTATTTCCGTATACTTTTATTTTAAGTCCATTCATAAAAACTCCTAAATCATTTCCGGGAGTTCCATATATCTCTATTTCTCTTTCTGGGAAAGTAAGTCCTGCCCCAATATATCTTTGTCCATTTATATTAATGAGTTTTATTTTTCTATATCCCTCTTTTAACTTCTCTTCTATCTTTTCATTGAGATCTTTATAGTGTAAGCCCTTCCCATTTATAGTTATGGCATCTTCTATTATTTTCATTTCTATACCCTCCATATTTTCTCCCTCCTCATTTCCTTTGGGAAATCTAAAAATCCAAAATTATCCCAAAGGAGTCTTTCTTTAAATTCTGAAACATCTACTTTATTTTTCATTAGGTCTACGATCATTCCTGTTCTATCAAAGGAGTTTATAAACATAAATCCTAAAATTCTTCCGTCTTTTAAATATACCTTCCTATATACTTTTCTATTTCTCTCCAACCTTTTTAGTATTTCGCAACTATCAATAGAATTTACTATTCCTCCTGTCATTATGTGAATATCAAAAAATCCAATAGAATTTATAGGAAAACCTCCTTCGTATTTCACTTCTTTTCCTGCCATATTTTGACCAGCAATCTCGCCTTGGATGTAAGCATTAGGTAAAATAGGAATTACTCTGTTTTGCTCTAAAATAAGATCAAAGGCTGAAACCACATCTCCAGCAGCATAAACATCTGGGATGTTGGTTTCCATCTTTTCATTTACGATTATTCCTCTATTGATATTTAAAGGGGTGTCTTTAAAAATATCCACATTAGGAATCACCCCAATGGAGAAGACTACTAAATCAGCAGGAAGGATTTCTTGATCTTGAAGTTTAACTTTCTCTACTTTTTCATCTCCCAAGATCTCTATTAGGGAATTTTTTAAGATAAACTTTATCCCATGATTTTCTAATTCTTCTTGAACCAATTTTGCTCCCTCTTCATCTAAAATAGAGCCTAAGATTCTTTCTGCAAGTTCTATAACTATAACTTCGCATCCTCTTTTTGTTAATGCTTCTGCTGCTTTTAATCCACTTAGTCCTCCTCCTACCACTATAGTTCTTTTTCCTGGACATATCATTTGATCTATTGCTTTTACATCGTCAAATTTAATAAAAGTAAAGACATTTTTCTTATTAAGACCTGGAATATTTGGAATAAAAGGTTTTCCGCCCGTTGCTATGAGTAGTTTATCGTAATAAATCTCTTCTTTGTTGTCCAGGTAGAGTTTTCTATTTTCAAAATCTACTCTTTCTACTTTTCTTCCTAAAATTGGTTTTACTTTATATTTCTCATAATAATCAAAGGGTCTATAGTAAATTTTTTCATCACTTATTTTTTTAGAAAGCCAATAAGATATTAAGGGTCTTGAGTAGATGTGATATGG
>ERZ1669248.72-NODE-72-length-64964-cov-15.065492_pt1 | contig 64964 bp, 61 predicted proteins | sample MGYA00579296_ERZ1669248 | MGnify/ENA primary metagenome ERZ1669248 (study PRJEB41166, sample SAMN08046057) | hot springs metagenome | biome: hot spring; feature: neutral hot spring; material: thermophilic sediment; isolation source: thermophilic sediment from...
TCACCTCCTTCCGAGGTTGATTTAACTATCCCTTGACACCCTCACCCCTATAAACATAACTAAGCCAAAAACAGCCCTATTTTGAGAAAAAGAGCCTAAAACTATTTAATGACCACTTATGCGCGCGTTTATTCCGCCCTGCTTATTAAGAGCGAGATCGGCGGTATAAGGCGTTTCCCAACTATAAGAAGCTGATTGCTTGGGCTGGTTTGGCTCCTTCCCTTTACCAGTCAGGAAGCATCGAGCGTCATGGGCATATAACCAAGCAGGGATCTGCTGTTTTGAGGTGGGTTATGGTTGAATGCGCTAGGTCTGCTGTTCGCTATTATCTTCACGAGGGGAGAGCGAAAATGACCCCTAACCTTTGTACATAAACCTCGTGAGAAACATAGAGCCAGAGTAGCAAGATACACGCGTGAGAGGAGCGTAAGGCTTTATTTGGCTTGCATGTTTGATAGGTGGTTGCTCGGCATCTGCAACGCTTTCCCTGGGAGTATCGTTAGAAATAGACAGACGCCTACATGAGGTTCAACAGTCATCTTTAATATTTCCGATCATTTTGTACATATATTTATATGCTTTAAAATATTGCGGATCATGTCTCGCCAGCCTATTCTTCAAAAGTATTATTTTTCCAACAAGTTCTGTTTTTTCTTTTCGTTCCACCACCCCTAACCATTCGCTGGCTTTCTCTATAAGAAGCTTTCCAAGCTTATCCACATCAGGAAGCTTTATTTGTATGCTTGCAGCCAATTCTGTTTCCTCCGAGACAACGGCCTCCGTTAAAGTCAATAAAAGCTTGTAGCTTATTCCGGAAACTTTTTTAGCCCTTTCAAACGCCCCGTAACTCAGCAGTGTATCACAGAGAACGTGGCTTAAAAAATACGGTAACCCGATAACGATTGACATGATTTTGTCGTGTTCTTTTGGAGTCATGAAAAAAACATTAGCGCCCAAACTTTTAAGCCATCGTGCAAAATCTATGGCGAGGGCTTCTTCATCAGCGTTTGTAGGGGTTAGAATAAAATTTTGGCCTTTGACTCTTTTTGCTCCCGGCCCAAACATTGGATGAGTGCCTAACGTGACAGCATTACCTATGTACTTATGCATTATGTCTACTGGAATTTCTTTGATGGAACATATGTCCATGATTTCCTGTCCAGGTCGTATATGAGGGCTGATTTCCCTAATTACATCTTCAAAGTTATCTATGGGCACGCAGATTAAAATTCTATCTGCGCTTTCTGTAGCTCTCACGTTGTCAGCAATTTCAATGTTTAACTTGTCCTTCAATCTTTGCAACTTTTCACGGTCTTTATCTGAGACAATGACCTTGAAACCTTGCTCTAGAAAGAGTTCCGCAAACCACTTGCCCATCCGCCCGGCTCCTATTATCGCGATTCTCATTTAAAAGCCTCGGCAATTATCTTGAGACCAAGTTCAACTTCGTCGTCTGGCACCGTTAACGAAATTCTAAAATGTTCTATGTAGTCGCCAAAAGATGTTCCAGGCACTACTGCCACGCCCTTGTCGAGGAGGTTAAATGATAATTTTTCAGAGTTTAACCCTTCAGACTTTGGAAAAACGTAAAAGGGCGCTTCCGGCCTCGTAAACTTCAGTTTTGTGCCTGAAAGTATTTTATAGGCTAGGTTCGCCCTTTTCTTGTAAAGCTCCCTCATGCTTTTTACTATCTGTTGTTGGAGTTCTAAAGCCTTTAAGGCTGCCTTTTGTATGAAAACAGGGACATTTGTCAAAGTTATTTGATTAAGCTTGATGATTTTATCTGTAAATGCCTTATCCGCAATGACATATCCGACCCTCCATCCAGTCATGGCAAACGTTTTTGAAAAACTCTTGACTACTATGTGGTCCCCTTCATAATCAAGAAGGCTTTTCATTTTGACAAAGCTTATGTCAGCGTAAACCTCGTCAGATAAAATTTTTATCCCCCTTTCATTTGCAAAATTGACGATTTCTTCCACAACTCTTTCATCCATCACTTTGCTCGTAGGGTTGTTTGGGTTGTTTAGTATTATGAGCTTCGTCTTGTCTGTGATAAGCGCTTTGAGATCTTGTATGTTTACTTCCCAATTTGATTCAAGCCTTGTTTTTATCAATTTAACATCGACACCCAATCTTTTAGCTATCAAGTCATAAGCTGTCCAATGTGGGCTTGGAATAATTATGTTGTCGCCTTTGTCAAGCAAAAGGTACATGACTGCAAAAACCGCCCACTTGGACCCAGGAGTAATGACGATGTTGTCTGCGTCAACCCCGTGGGTTTCAGCTAAAGCCTCTCTTAATTCCTCCTCTCCAGCTGCGGATGAATATTTTGTTTTGCCCTTCTTCATAGCCTCAAAAGCCGCTTCGATAATTTCCATAGGAGTTTGCTGGTCAGGGTCTCCAAGGTTGAACTTTATGATTTTGCGTCCTTTTCTTTCGAGTCTTATTATCTTCTCATTAATTTCGTACAACATTGCCGACGACACGTTTGGAATAAAGAGGTCGATTATTTAAAATTTACAACAGAAACTGGAATACTTTTTCAATTATACTTCTTGTGCATGCACACTCACATCTATTATTTTCCGGAAGACTTCTCTGATCGCTTCTGGATCTAACTTCAATTTTAAGGCTTTTTCCATTATCTGTTGGTATTTTTCGTTTTCTCTTTTAAGGTCCTTTAATGGCATTCCGAGTCTACGCTTTTCCATACCTACTTCTTTGGCTACTTCAAATCTCTCTTTTAATAAGAGAAGGATCTTTTCATCTATCTCGTCTATTTTTTGCCTCAATACAGCTATTCTCTCCGACATTGCATTTTCCTCGCTAAAACCCTCGGTATTATTCCAGCTCTTATCATGTGGTCTGCCAGAACTATCGCAACAATGGACTCTATCGCTGGCACGGCTTTTGGCACTATGCATGGATCATGCCTTCCCTCGACACGTAACAAGGCCTCCTTAAATTCTGCTAGGTTTATGGTTTTCTGTTTTTTGGCTATTGACGGTGTGGGCTTGATGGCTACTCTAACTAATATTGGCATTCCATTGGATAATCCGCCAAGCACCCCGCCAGCATTATTTGTTAACGTTATCACCCTGCCATCTCGTACGGCATATTGATCGTTGTTCACAGACCCTTTCATGGCGGCGGCTTTAAACCCTGCACCAAACTCAACCCCTTTAACGGCTGGCACTGTGAAGATGGCCTTTGCAATATCTGCATCCAACGCGTCAAACACGGGTTCGCCAACACCCACTGGAACGTTTAGGGCTATGCATTCTACAATGCCTCCAAGGCTGTCCCCCTCCCTTCTGGCCCGAATTATTGCCTTCTCCATAGCCTCCGCGCAGACTAGACTTGGGCACCTTACAGGGTTTTTGTAAGTTTCCTCTCTAATCTTTTCAAGCGTTGGCGTTTCCTTCATTTCTATCGCGCCTATTGCCCTAGTATAGGCCAAAACTTCAACGCCGAAAAGCCGCAATAGTTTCTTTGCAACAGCCCCAGCCATAACAAACGACACCGTGATTCTTCCCGAGAATCTTCCACCACCCCTATAATCGTTAAAGCCTCCGTACTTGACATAGGCTGTGTAGTCTGCGTGTCCCGGCCTTGGCAAATTCTTTACAACGTCATATTCTGAGGAAACCGCCTCCTTGTTCCAGACCAGCATGCAAATCGGCGCCCCTGTTGTGTGTCCCTCAAATATTCCAGACAAAATCTCCACAATGTCCTTTTCAATTCTTCCAGAGGCTACTTCTGGCTTCTCTGGGATTCTTTTGTTCAGTTCCGCCTGTACATCCTCCTTGGAAAGTGGGAGGCCTGCTGGGCAACCGTCTATGACTGTGCCGATGCATCGGCCGTGGCTTTCACCGAAAGTTGTTACAACAAAGGCCTTACCGATCGAGTTCGCCGCCAGCTATATCCGCTCCTAACATGCTTAAGTCTCTAAAGAATTTGGGATAAGACTTACTTACGCATTCAGCGTTCAAAATTGTCGAGTTGCCCTTAGCGCCCAAAGCGGCGACGGCACAAGCCATCGCTATTCTGTGGTCATTATGTGAATCTACTACTGCGCCGTGAAGCTTACACGGCCCCTTTATTATTAAGCTATCTCCCTTCACTGTTATGTCGGCGCCCATCTTTCTAAACTCCGTGTAAAGGGCTGCCAGCCTATCGGACTCCTTATACCTTAACCTTCTAGCGTTGTGTATTTCGGATCTGCCCTTTGCGTAACACGCGATGGCTGTGCATGGGGGTACAAGGTCGGGGATGTCACGAGCATCAATGTTTATGGCATTGCCTATTGAACCTTGAACTTCGACAAAGTTTTCTTCCACATGCACGTCAACCCCTGCCTGTCTGAGTATTTGTAGGATCGCCTTGTCCCCCTGTTTGGATGTGTAATCAAGATTGTGAACCCTTATTTTTGACGAGGTTATAGCGGCTGCCGCCAACATGTATGCTGCGGACGAAAAGTCTCCTGGAACTTTGTGGTTGAAGGGCTTGTAATCCTGCCCGCCCGGAATTTTTATGCCAGTATAATCTTTTGAAATTTCAACAGCTACAGAATGCCTACATAAAACCTCCACGGTCATATTTATGTAGCCCTTAGATTCAACGGGATTCATAATGCTTATCTCGGTATCCCTTTTAGAGCGGGGACATGCGAACAAAAGGCCTGATATAAACTGGGAACTTATGTCGCCACGTAAGGCTGTTTTTCCGCCATTAATTCCGCCGCCATAAACCACCACAGACGAAGGGTTGCACTGCGTTTTAACGCCGAGATCGCCCAAGCATTGAAGCTGGGGCCTTATCGGCCTCTTACTTAACGAAGGCCCCATAATGAACGTCGTCTTTCCTTGGGCGAGGGCAGCTACTGGTATCATGAAGCGCAATGTTGTTCCGGACTCTCGGCAGTTTATCGGCTTTTCAGGCGTTTTTAGGAGAAGTTGGCCTTCAACCTCCCAGAAGCCGTTTTTCTGTTCTACATGTGCTCCGAACGCTTTTATTGCCTCCAAAGTTGTAAGCGTGTCGTCTGAAATTAAAGGCTTATCAATAACTGTTTTTCCGTTCGATAAAAGCGCCGCAATAAGCACCCTATGCGTATAAGACTTAGACGGTGGAGCCTCAATTTCCCCTTTTAGAGCTTTTACGGGCTTAACCACAACGTTCGTCATGGGGAAACTTCCAAGACTTTGGCTTTCTCATGATTTATTTCAGTCTCTATAACCTCGCCTTCATATTTCATTAAAGCTTCTTTAACTTTGTTAACTTTTTCTTCTTCGACAATCGCCGTAACAGCGGGCCCTTTACCGCATAATCCGGCAGCCAAAGCTCCGGCCGTTAAGGCGTCTAAGGCTATTGAAGGATTGTAGCCCAAGGCAAACGAGTATATCAGCCCATTCAAGGTTAAGGCTTGCCAAAAGTTTCCCTTCAAAGCTTCTTTGTAGGCTATTTTAACCAAGGGCGCTATATTTTTCAATTTTTCAGCTTCTATGCTACTTGTGTAAACCTTGGTTTTGGGGATGTGGAATAGTACCTTAAGGCTTTCCGGAGCCCTGAAACGTTTGACTATTCTCCTTTTGAAATTGTCTGTGATGACTATGCCGCCGAAGTAGGATGCGCAGGCGTCGTCAAAGGCTCCCGTTATCGTTACTTTCGCCTTAATGGCTCCTTCCACACCTAAATTAACGATTGTTAAGTCGTCAACCTCTTTCCCTAAGGCTGCAACTGTGGCTAGGGATACGGCGTTTGCGGCGACGCTACTGCTTTTGAGTCCGCGCGCGATGGGTATGTTAGACCATGTTTTAACTTCGGCTCCAAATCTTCCGGCAAGCCTAAAATAGTCCAAAACTTTCTTCACGGTTTTCTCTACGAGTGTCGTGTCTTCAGAGGGGTCTGAAGTGATTTCACCCCTTATGATACTGGGGTTGTCTGTTAGCTTAACTTCAGCCTTTGTCCAAAGCTTCACTCCGAAGGCTGCCCCTTTCCCTGTTGCAATAGCATTTATTATTGTTGCGCCGCCGTAGCTTATGGCTACGGCTCTACCGCTCAAGGTTTAAACCTCCGGCTTGAAGCTTTTCCATGACAGCCTTTCTCATAACATTTACAGGAGCTGACCTATTAAACCATATCGCAAAGGAAGCTGCTCCCTGAAAAACAAGCATTTCAATGCCGTATATCACTTTGGATCCGACAGATTTGGCGTCTTTCAGAAGCCTCGTTTCAACAGGGTCGTAAATTATGTCCATTACTACAAGTTCTGGTCTAAGTAAACTTTTCTCGACAAGTGTCTCGTTCGGGTGAGGGTTCATACCCACAGAAGTGGCATTGATAAGCACGTCCACATCTCTAATCCAGTTCCCTAAAACGCTATGCGAAAGGCTTTCTCCGACAACTTTCTTGTTGAACCTTTTTCTAAGCGTATCAGCCAGAACCCTGGCCTTGTTCGCGTCTCTGTTTAGGATTACCAGTTCGTCAGCCTCCTGTGCCAACTGAAAGGCTATGGCTTTTCCCGCGCCTCCAGCGCCTAAAAGCAGAAACTTTTTGCCTCTCGGTTTAACACCATTTTCCTCCAAAGCCTTTAAGGCGCCGATGCCGTCAGTATTGAAGCCTATAAGTTTTCCGCCAGCGTTAAGAACCGTGTTAACAGCCCCTACAAATTTCGATGTAGCATCTGATTCGTCCAGATAGTTGACAATGGCTGTTTTATGGGGCATCGTAACGTTCATTCCACAGATGCCAAGGCTGCGCACACCTTTAACGGCGTCTTGAAGCATCCCATCCTTCACGTTGAAGGCGACATACACAGCGTCGATTTTCAAATGTTTAAATGCGGCGTTATGCATGACCGGGCTTAGGGAATGTGCAATCGGGTCGCCTATGACGCAGAAAACTTTAGTTTTTCCCGAAACCTCCATCATCACATAACTCCCAACGCCCTATACGCTGCCCTCATTTCCTCAATCGTCATCTGTCCAGATGCCGTTTCCATGCCGTGTTCCAAAGAGGCTATAGTGAAGTATCCCCCATAAATAGGCGACATGAGCCTAGACGGTTTACCCAAAGGCCCCATGGCGAAACAAACAATCTTGGCTTTTCTTCCCTCATCGTATAGAAACTGAAGCAGGGTCAAGTTGTCCTGTAAGCTTTGAGCGGTTGTCACTATCTTGCAAACGTCGGCTCCCGCTTCAATTTCACCTTCAAGAATCCGCTGCAAACTCGCCTTTTCCGGCGTTCTTTCAAAGTCGTGAAACGATATTATGAGTTCAACGCCCAAAGTTCTAAGGTTTTCGACAACTCTTTTCAGCCCGGGGAAGTCGTGTTCCACGTCGGCGTATTCAAACCCGCTTGAAGCGGCGTCTAACAGAATTTTCACCTGTTCCTCTTCTTCTCCGGAAAATTTTCCGCCGTATTTTGATGACCTAACGGTTGCGATGAGCGGTCTTTCCGTGCATCCAGCTATGTCCTTTAAACCTTTAAAATCGGTAAAGCGGTCAAGCCTAACCTCGATGAAGTCCGCCCCGTGCTTTTCGCATTTTTCAATGAGCTTTAACGCTTCTGTGATGCTTTTGGGCATGATGGAGACGCATATTTTCACGGTCAAAGCTCAACAATCCTCTCTTCCTTAACTAGTGTTCCGAAGTGTCTCCCGCCTTCGAGTATGTATGCTAAAACTTCATCTTTCGGCTTAAGCGCTGTGACTGGCATAGAGCCTTTTTCTGTTACAAGCCTAATTGTTTCAGCGTTCTGGGTTATGGTTTTGAAACGTTTTCCGTGATGTTCCGCCTCAATAAGCAGTAGTGGTCGCCACTCGATTTTGACTCTGCCAACGTTTGTGAACCTTGCGTTGCCGTTCCTATCCACGATTATCAACTCTTCCCCGGCTTTAAGCTCTGAAAGGTACCTTGTTTTCTCAAGAGAACACATCACGTAAAGGGATACCGGACCGGCGTTTACCCTAAATGGTCTAGGTTGAACGAAAGGGTTCTGGTGGACTTCCGCCTCAACCAAGAACAGGCATGCGGACTGACACCCAAGGAGGAGGCCTTCACCTTCCTTCATCAAATCACATGTGTCAACGCAGGCTCTGGCTCCGGTTCCAATCTGTCTAACTTCGACAACTTTAACGGGTACAAGTTTGATTCGCGGAAGTTGTTTTTTAACCATGTAAGCAGCCTTTGCAAGTTCGTCGGGGTTGAATGTTTTTAGGACGACTCCGTCAACTCCCAGCTCAAGGATTTCTAGGGCTAGTTTTGCCTCTTCAAATGATGAGGCTTCTGCCAGAAGCTTGCTCTTTCCTTTGGCGTTGGCTATCAAGTTTTCCAACGGTATAACCTTCCAGTCTAAACAGTGGACAATTATGTAGTCTACTGAAAAGTTCGCGGCTCTAATGGATTCTTTCACATCTTCCGCGCTCTTAACAACAACCCTAACAGCCACGGGCTTTCCGGCTGCTTTAGCTTTCGCAAGTTCCTCTGCACTAAAAGGCTCAAGCACTTGGATATCGCATTCGCCGCCCTTTGCGGCAACTCTTATCCCCATTTTCTTAATGTCGTAGGCTATCCGCTCATCCGCGATGTAAATGGCGTCGCATATCTGGCATGCGGAGCTGAGCATCTTCTCTACAAGGTTTTTGGTGGTTGTTTTGTCAATTTTGAGCCAAAGCTCCCTCAAATTCAACCCTCTATCCTCGTTAAAACATTGGGTGAAACATAATTTGTCCCGAATGCGCGTGCCTTCTGCTATATACGTGGCTTTGCATTGTAGCCCCCTCCTTTCGTTATAGATAAGGCATGCTCCCTTAGCAGAGCCGTAGCCTCTTCAACATTTAAGCCCTTATGAACTATGCCAACCAGCGCTTTTGTGATTGCTGTCGGATTCTCATGCTGGAAAACGTTCCTCCCGATGGAAACCCCTGCGCAACCGGCTTTTACGGCGTTGTAAACCATTTCCAGCAAGCTTCTAGTCGAGTCAATCTTTGGGCCTCCGGCAATTAACACGGGGACAGGGCACCCTTCAACAACTTTTCTGAAGGATTCCAAGTTTCCCGTGTAATTTATTTTTACGATGTCTGCACCTAGTTCCACGCCAACTCTTGCTGCGTGGGCGACGAGATTCGGGTCGTGCTCATTTCCAATTTTCGGTCCTCGCGGGTACATCATGGCAAGCAATGGGATACCCCATGCATCACATTCGTCAGCTAACTCACCAAGCTCAGCCAGCATTTCATGTTCACGATCTGCGCCTAAATTTACATGAATTGAAATGGCGTCACACCCTAAACGGATAGCCTCTTCAACACTGCAGACATTCACCTTCCAATTTGCATCCGGGCCAATTTTAGTGCTTGCAGAAACATGGATGATGAGCCCAAGCCTTTTCGTGTCCACGTTTTTCGCCATGCCCTTATGTAAAATCACGGCGTCCGCTCCGCCAGCGACAAGTTTGTCGATGATGTTTTGCATGTTCACAATGCCTTGAACTGGACCGCTTGTAACTCCGTGATCCATTGGAACTATTACTGTTTTGCCGTCGTCGCCAAATATCCTCCGCAGCCTTCTATTTTTTCCATATACCATTTCATCACCCGCAAATTCAGCATTCTTCTAAAGATTTTTTTACAATCATTAAAGCATCCTCCGCACGTGTCCTATCGACAAAGACGTGAATTCCTGAGGCTACTGTGAACAGCCCATAAATGTTTATGCCCTCCATGCTTAGAGCCTTAGTCAAACCGCCCAATACCCCGGGGGTTTCTTCAAGCCCTGCCTTTTTAATCTTGATTAGGGAAAGATTTTTTCTTACAGCCATGGCTACAGCCTCCGGATTATCGCGAACAACCATGTGGAGAGGTTCAAGAATCATGTTAAGCACGCTTTCAGGAACGTACATTATTAGGGAGTCGTGGCTGGCTGAAAATCCTAAAAGCTGAGTATTCGTGCTCTTTAATTTCTGGATAACTTGATGCAAGACATTGAGGGATTGGGAAAGTCCCCTTCCAACAATGGTTATGGAGGCTATTGCTTCTGGAAAGTCAACGCTGGCAAAATTTCTTGTAAGTGAGCCCTTAATGACCGTCCCTTCAACGTCTAAGTCGCAGTGGGCGTGGTTTATAATTTTTACATCCATCCAGTCTTCCTTGTATTTTAAGGCTTTCTTCTGTAGGAATTTTTGGGAAGAGCCCGCAAGCCCAATTAGGGAGTTGACGTCTATCTGAGGTATTTTCCTCGCCGATTTCACAATTTTAGGATCAGCCGTCATTATGCCGTCTACATCTGTGACAAGTATTACTTGTTTCGCTTTAAGGGCACGCGCCAAAACAAACGCTGTTACGTCGCTTCCACCCCTCCCCATGGTTGTAATTTTTCCATTTAGCGTTTTGCCCACAAAACCAGGAACAACGACCACAACACCCTCATTGAGCAAGGGCAAAACGTGCATGCAGATTCTTTCCTCGCAAATCTCCAATATTGGGTCAGCGTTCATTGGAACGTCGTTGGTTATTATTGGCCAGTCCGAATCCGACGGGTCAAAGTAGCGGCACTTTACGCCGTTCGCTTTCAAAGCCGCCGAGAATATTCTTGCGCTTGTCCTTTCACCCATAGCTAATACATCATCAACGTCTGCGTTGCACGTCATTTTTTCGCAGTTTACCGCCCTTTTAACCGTTTCAAGTAGAAGGTCTGTGGTTTTACCCATGGCGGAAACAACCACTACAATCTTTGCCCCCCTTTTCAACTTCTTCACGACGGCCTTGACGGCGTTAGACACCTTTTCTCCATTTGATAGGCTGCTTCCTCCAAACTTCACAACAAAAATGGAACCGCAATCATCATTCTCATCCACAACCAACCCCTCCAAAGGAGAAACTGAAGCCTGTGAGGCGTAGTTTCTCCTAATAGTTAAATAGATACCAATAGCCACCAAAAGTAAAGTCGAGCGTTTTCTGGGTGACTATTGGTACATTCATCAAATTAACAAATAGCAACATTTACGGTATTTATACTTTTTGGTGCTATTAGGTTTTATATGGAAACTGGTGACAACATAGTGTTCAACGATTAGCATGTTTTAAGATCTCAATCATGTCATTTAACATTTTACTTGCAGTTTCAATAGGGCCTGCTCCATGCCCAACAACGACTATCTCCTTCGCCAGATCCGTTTTGAGTTCCACAGCGTTGAGCGTGTTATCGACGCATATTCTGTCGTTAAACGGTATGAGCATAGGTTCTACAAGCATTCTTTTTTCATCCGCCATTCCAACAAGTTTAATGGTACATCCTCTTTTGCGAGCTTCTTCCAAGTCTTCAACCTTTATATTCTCTATGCCCTTAACCTTCTGCAAGTCCTTGTATGTTACCCTCCTTCCAAGCAGCGCGTTTGCCAAAATCACTATCTTGCAAGCCGTGTCCGTCCCATTCAGATCGTATGTTAGGTTTGCTTCACATATGCCCTTTTCTTTTGCCTCTTTTATTGCTTTATCCAGGGAGTAGTGGTTCTCACCCATTTTTGTGAGTATGAAGTTTGTTGTCGCATTCAATATTCCCCGAACTGACATAATTTGGTTCCCGGAAAGACAATGTTTAACTAGACTTATAATGGGTGTCGCTCCACCCACGGTGGCATCGAATTTTAACTGAACACCATGCTTTTTTGATTCTTCCCAAAGTTTGCTGAAGGCTATAGCCAGCGGTCCTTTATTGGATGTCACTACATGTTTGCCCGTCCGCATGGCTTCCAAAATGAAAGATAAGCCGGGCTCACCGTTCACAATGTTAGTTGGAGTTGTTTCCACAAGAATTTCTGCATCCACGTTTTCCAGAACCTCTAAGCCAGTTACGCCTAACTTGCCATATTCAGGATAGAACGCTATGGTCCTTTTCGATTTCTTAACATACAACGCTTTTTCTATGTCAAGTCCCTTAGGGTTTATGGCTGCGCCTTTACTGTCGATGATAGCTACAACCCTTGGGGATATACCAAAATTTTCAACTAAAAAGTTATACTTCATTCTCAACACTTTGGCAAATCCGCGGCCAACGTTCCCAAAACCTATAATTATGATTCTTGGTTTCACGGCTTCGCCACCTTCTCCAAAGCTTCTGGGGATTCGATTTCGATAATTTCCTCGCAAGCCTTAACGGCAACCTCTGGATCCTTTAAGCCGTGGCCTGTGGCAACACAAACGATGGTCTCCTCCAACTCAACTTCGCCGTTTTCAACAAGCTTTTTAAGCCCGGCTATACTGGCTGCACTAGCGGGTTCGACGAAAATTCCCTCCTTTCTGGCTAAAAGCTTCTGCGCTTTGATTATTTCATCATCTGTAACTGTTAAGGCTGTGCCGTTTGACTCTTTTAAGGCGTTTAATGCCCTTTTCCAATTGACCGGATTTCCAATGCGGATGGCTGTTGCTATAGTTTCCGGGTTTTTAACAGGCTCTATTGTGGCGCTATTGGCTGCAAAAGCATCAGCTATCGGGCTGGCTCCAGCCGCCTGTACGCCAACCATTTTGGGCAGTTTTTCAATAAGCCCTAAAGCCTTCAACTCCTTAAAGCCCTTCCAGTAAGCGGTTATGTTTCCACCGTTTCCGACAGGCAAAACCACTCTGTCAGGAGCTCTCCATCCAAGTTGGTCACATATTTCGAAGGCTGCTGTTTTTTGTCCCTCTATCCTAAAGGGGTTTATCGAGTTCAACAGGTACAAGCCTATCTGTTTGCTTGCCTCCACCGCCATCCGAAGGGCGGCATCAAAGTTCCCCCTTACACTAACCACAGTGGCTCCATACATCATTGCCTGTGCAAGCTTTCCAAGGGCTACTTTTCCAGCTGGGATTAGCACAATGCAGGATAACCCAGCTTTGGCTGCATACGCCGCTAAAGAGGCGGAAGTGTTACCGGTTGAGGCGCAGACAACAGCCTTAACGCCAAGCTCTAAAGCTTTGGAAACGCCGACGGTCATGCCTCTGTCCTTAAAAGAACCGGTTGGGTTTGCCCCCTCATTTTTGACGTATAAGTTTTTGATGCTTAACTCTTTGCCAAGCCTTTCGCATCTATACAGCGGTGTGCCTCCCTCACTTAAAGTGACAATTTTTGCTTCGTTAAAAACTGGCAAAAATTCCCTGTACTTCCACACCGAAAGCGGTCTAAGCCTCCACCCCCCGTTTTCAATTTTCTCCATCAACGCCCTCTCTTCGATCCGCGCTTCAAGTAAGTCGCCACATCTCTCGCAATTGTATATTATCTCATCAATAGGGTGTTCTGCGCCGCACCCAATACATCGCATTGAAATCATCTTTCCTCCCTCTTAACGATTCTTGCGCCCGGTCCAGGCTTCGTAAATATAACTTCACAGGGGATCCCATTTGCTTCGAAGCCTTGTTTCATGGCCTCTGCCACCTTGTTCTCCACGTTTTTTGAAGAGTCGACGAGGGCTAAAACGGATGGGCCTGACCCGCTTATCGCAACGCCTACCGCTCCAGCTTTGAGGGCTCCCTCTTTCACGTCAAAGAATCCCGGAATTAAGCCAGCCCTATACGGCTCAGCGAGTAAGTCGTTCATCCCCATCCCCATCAGGGGCAAGTTGTTTGTTAAAACCCCGGCGACAAATGCTGCTGCCCTTGAAATGTTGTGCACCGCATCGGAAAGCGTTACTTGTTTGGGTAGAACTGAGCGGGCTTTACGCGTCTCCACTGTTACCTCTGGGGTGGCTATCACGAACTTGGCATTGTCGGGCATAGGAAGCCGTATAACTTCGAAGGGTTCGTGGGAAACCACTGCTGTGAAGAATCCCAGGATGGACGCTGATACATTGTCGGCATGTGGGACGCCGGCCGCTGCAATTTCGCCCAGCGCTGCAAATTTTATGAGCTCTCTGTCAGTTAAGCCAAGCCCTAGAGCCTCGTTTACGGCTACGGCTGAAGCAGCTGCGCTTGCTGCACTGCTACCTAAACCGCTTCCTGCCCTTATACCCTTTTCAATGTCTATGATTAGTCCGCAATTTCTTCCGGACGCTTTTAAAAGAGCCTCAGCGACTATTCCAGCAGTGTTTTTTTCCGGCTTCGTTGGGATAAAGTCTGAGCCCCTTCCCTTCACAAGTAGTTGAACCTTTTTGCCTCCCTTAACAACGTCAACGGAGACCCTATCAAACAACGTGTCTAACGCGACTCCAAAAACGTCGAATCCGGCACCCAGGTTCGCTGATGTCGCTGGGGCTACGGCTTCCACATGACTGAAAGCTGGCGAGCCCTTAACCTTTATGTCTTCATGACCAGCGGAGGAGAACCGAAGCCTGAAAGCCGTTCTCACTTTTTATTTCACCCCCCAAAAAACAGACGAAAGCAGAGCCGAAACAAAAGAGAAGTTTCACGCCTTCGTCTGGTCCCCTAACTAGATCCGGTGGTGGCACCGGTCAGTATAGCATGTGTTAGGGGACTAGACGCGTTCAAAGCCGAACACAGCTGATTTTCATAAAAAGTTCTGTAATATAAACTTTGCGGATTACGGATTACGGCTTTAGGAGAAAACGAGGAGAAAAATTTTCGTCCGGAGAAAGTTCCTACTTTATGAGTTCTCTCCTTAAAAGTAGCCTGTTTATGCCGTTTATCATGGCTTCGACGCTTGCCTTAACTATGTCTTCGCTTGCACTACTTGCTGAAACAATGTTGTCTTGATCGTCTTCAACCTTTATCACGACTTCGGCGAGGGCGTCTGAGCCGCCCGTCACCGCTTCAAGCCTATACTCTTTCAGCTTAACCCCAACCAGTTTGTCTACGATTTTCTGTATGGCCTTTATCGCCGAGTCCACTGGGCCGACGCCTGTTTCGGTTGTAATGTACTCTTTGCCATTAACTGCTAGTTTGACAGTAGCCGTTGGTGTTGTTTCGCTTCCAGTGATAACCGTGAACCCTAACAGCTTAACTACGTTTTTCTCCGGGATTCCCATTATGGCCCTTGCTATGGCGAAAAGATCAGTATCCGTTACTGGTTTACCTTTGTCGCCTAAAGCCTTCACACGTTTGAAGATCTCATTCAGCTGGTCGTCAGTGACATTTATTCCAACAGCTTCAAGCTCAGCTTTCAAACCTTGCCTCCCCGCATGTTTGCCCGCAACTATTTTCCTTCTCCTTCCAACCATTTCGGGTGTAAGTGGCTCAAAAGTTTCTGGTCTGGCCACAACCCCTTTAGTATGTATTCCAGACTCGTGGGCGAAGGCGTTTTCGCCAACAATTGCCTTGTTTGGTTGAAGAGGAATGCCCGTTATTCGTGAAACAAGCCTTGACGTCTCATAAAGCAGCTTTGTTTTTATCCTCGTCTTCTTTTTGTATATTACGTGTAGGGCCATAACGACCTCTTCTAAGGCTGCGTTGCCAGCCCTTTCGCCCAAGCCGTTCACCGTCACGTGAACTTGTGTTGCTCCGCCCTCAACTCCTGCGAGGGAGTTAGCTGCAGCCATTCCGAAATCATTGTGGCAATGTACACTTATCGGAACTTTTATGACCTTTTTCAGTTCAATTATAAGTTTTCTCATGGAGCTTGGGTTTGCAACCCCCACCGTGTCTGGTATGTTTATTCTGTCCACTTTGCTCTCTTGTGCCACTAGGCATACTTTCTTGAGGAAGCCTAAATCTGTCCTTGTAGCATCCATTGGTGAAAATTCGCAAACAAGGCCGTGGGCCTTAATGTACTGGATGATCTTCTCGGTTTCCTTCAGCACTTTTTCCCGCGTCCCGTTTAAGACGTATTTTATTTGGATGTCGGATGATGGAATGAACGTGTGGACTGAGTCAACCCCACACGCCATCACTGTGTCCACGTCACTTTTTGTTGCCCTCGCGAGGGCGCATATTTCCGCCTTCAAACCCGCCTCAGCTATTCTTTTGACTGCTTGGAATTCACCTTCGGAAGCTGAAGGGAAGCCTGCTTCGATTACGTCTACTCCAAGCCTGTCCAGTTGTAGGGCTATATCCATTTTCTCATCTGGTGTTAAGGAGACCCCTGGGGTTTGCTCCCCATCCCGTAGAGTTGTATCAAAAATTCTTATGTACTCCATGCCAATCAACACCAAGAGGTGTTTTTAATCTCTCTGGCGATAGCCTCGCCCATTCCTATGGTGGTTAGTGAACCGCCCAAATCCGGAACTGTTAAGGTTTTTCTTATGGCTTCCGCGACGCCCATGTCAATTGATTGGGCGGCTTCCATGCACCTTTTATCAAAATACTTTTGACCTAGCCATTCAAGCATCATTTTGACTGCCAGAATCATGGAGCACGGGTTAGCAGTGTGTTTTCCAACCCTTGTGGGTGATGATCCATGTATGGGCTCAAAGATCGCGTAGTTATCCCCGATGTTTCCACCCGGAGCCATTCCTAAACCTCCAACAAGTTGGGCAGCCTCATCAGACAATATATCCCCAAACATGTTCGTTGTCACTATAACATCGTAGTTTTGTGGTTCCTTAATCAGCCTCATGGCTGCAGCATCAACGTACTGTTCGTTAAACGATATATGAGGGTACTCCTTAGCCACTTTCCGACAAACCTCTTTGAAAAGCCCGCACGTTTTCCTCATCACATTAGCCTTATGCACTGCCGTCACTATACGCTTCTTGTTTCGAATTTCAGCGAGAATGAAGGCTTTTCGAGCTATTCGCTCGCATCCTTTCCGCGTTATAACCCTCAAAGCCACGGCCACATCATTATCAAGCATGAATTCAATCCCCTTATAGACGTCTTCAGTATTCTCTCTAACAATGACTAAGTCAATGTCATTTCTTACGCAAGGTGCACCAATATAAGATTTGACTGGACGAATGTTTGCGTACAAGTCCAGCATAATTCGAAGTTTGACAATAACATCTGCAGCTGTCTCTCCCACAGGGCCCTTCAAACAAGCATGCGTCCTTTTTATCGCATCGACGGTTTCCTCTGGAAGGGCGACTCCATGCTTTTGGAGGCAAGAGTCTCCAGCTTCGAGGAACACGCGCTCAAAGCTCAAGTTGAACTTTTCCTCAACAGCCTCTAAAACCTTCAAAGCTGCTTCGGTTAACTCCGGACCTACGCCATCACCCGGTATTATAGCGACCTTATAGCTCGCCACTTTTTTCAAGCCTCCTTCTCAAGTATTTCACAAGACCGCCAGCACTTATAATTTCCAAAATGAAGTTTGGAAGTTTTGATGCCTGCAACCTTAAATTCTTTGTCAAGTTAACTATTTCCCCCTCAGCAAGGTTCACGAGAAGTTCATCACCATCATCTGTTTTTTCGAGGATTAAGGGACATTCAACTACTGGCAGCCCAACGTTTATGGCGTTTCTAAAAAATATGCGGGCAAACGATTTTGCAATAACGCATCTAACTCCAGCGTGCTTCAAAGAAATAGGGGCATGTTCACGGCTTGAACCGCATCCAAAATTTTTGCCTGCGACTATTATGACGCCCTCCCTTGCCTTCTCGTAGAATTTGGGATCTAATCCCTCCATAGCGTGTTTCGCCAGATCGTTTAGATCTAACGCGGTCAAATATTTGCTGGGAATTATTAGATCGGTGTTAATATCGTCCCCGAAGATTATAGCTTTGCCCTTAATCTCCAATCCCTTACAGCCTCCTCGGATCCGTAATCTCTCCTTTTAAGGCGGAAGCTGCAACCGTAGCTGGAGACGCCAAATAAATCTTGGCTTTTGGGCTTCCCATTCTCCCAGTAAAATTCCTGTTTGAAGAGCTAATGCATGTTTCACCATCTGCAAGCAGTCCCATGTGGCCGCCGAAACATGCACCACAAGTTGGATTGCATACGCACGCGCCAGCCTCTGTAAGTGTTTCAAGAACCCCCTCCTTCAAAGCCTGCAAATAAACCTCATGAGAGGCAGGCGTGACTATAAACCGCACACCCTTCTTAACTCTTTTGCCTTTAACAATTTCGGCAACCATCCTCAAATCTTCAATTCTGCCATTGGTACATGACCCAACAAATGCTTGATCAATCGGGGTGCCTTCAACTTCTGAAACCGGTTTAACATCGTCGACAGAGCTTGGGCAGGCAACCTGTGGCTCCAGAGAGCTGACATCCAAGTCGAAAGCTTCCCCGTATTTTGCGTTTGCATCGCTTTTGAGAGGTTCAAACTGCTTGCTCGCCCTATTTTTGACATAGGCTATCACTTTTCCGTCTGGGTTAATTATTCCCGTTTTTGCTCCAGCCTCCACAGCCATGTTGCATATGGTTAACCTTTCACTTATGCCCATGCTTCTTACAACAGGGCCGTCAAACTCCATGGCCTTGTAGCTGGCTCCATCAGCCCCTATCTGTCCGATAATGTTTAGCATCAAATCTTTTGCACCGACAAATTTTTGGAATTCTCCGGTAACATTGATCTTTATTGTTTCTGGAACTTTAAGCCATATTTTGCCCGTAGCGAAGACAGCAGCCATCTCCGTTGAACCTATCCCGGTTCCAAAAGCTCCCAGAGCCCCGTAAGTGCATGTGTGCGAGTCAGCTCCCACAATCAATTCGCCCGGTCTAACGTGGCCCTTCTCCACCATAACTTGGTGGCAAACACCCCCGAACCCCACGTCGTAAAAGTGCGGAATGCCCTGCTCTTCCGCGAATCTCCTCATAATTTTGTGGAGTTCCGCCGACTTAGCAGAGTCCGCTGGGACTTGGTGATCTAAAACCATTACTATTCTATTGTTGTCCCATACCTTTTTCACGCCTATTTCATAGAACGTTTTAATCGTCAGTGGACCAGTTATGTCATTAACCATAGCCACGTCCACTTTTGCCTCTACAATCTCCCCCGGAGAGACCTCTTTCCGGCCAGATGCTCTTGCCAGAATCTTTTCAGAGATGTTCATTTGCTTCCCCATGCCAATTGTTGGCCATTTTCCAGTCCAGCCATTTTCCTTACGAACCTGCCAACCTTTTCCAGCTCATGGTTTTCTATCTCTTTCATCAACTGTTTCAGTCTTTTTTCGCCGTTTCTATGTTCTTCTATCCACTCTCTGGCAAAGGCGCAGCTTCTAACATTTTCAACAACCCTTCGCATGTTATCTTTAACGTGACTGTCTATGACCTTCGGTCCAACTGTCAGACCGCCGTACTTTGCAGTGTCTGAAACAGCCTGCAACATCCCGGTTATCCCTTTCCGATAGATGAGATCCATTATCAGCTTGGCTTCGTTGCAAACTTCGAAGTAGGCTAGTTCTGGCGGATATCCGCTTTCCACAAGCACTTCAAACCCGTTTTTTATAAGCTCGATCAGTCCGCCTACAAGAACTGTCTGTTCACCTATCAAGTCGCTTTCAGTTTCATCTTTAAACGTTGTCTCTAGAACTCCCGCCCTAGTACACCCTATTCCCTTCGCAAGCGCCAACGCGGTCTCCTTAGCCTTTCCGCTGAAATCTTGGTAAACGGCTATGAGCCCAGGCACACCGAAGCCTTCAAGGAATGTTTCTCTAACCCTTGCACCCGGGCTTTTAGGCGCAACCATAATGACGTCAACGTTGCTCGGTGGAACTATCTGCTTAAAGTGTATGTTGAAGCCATGCGCAAAGTCTAGAGTTTTTCCCTCAGTTAGGCTCGGGGCTATTGCATCCATGTAAACCTCTGGCTGGCTCATGTCGGGTATCAAAAAGAGCACTATATCTCCTTTCCTCGTGGCCTCTGTTATCGGGTAGACTTCAAATCCATCATCGTGGGCTTTGCCCCATGACTTACCGCCTTGTCTGAGGCCTAATATAACTTTAAGGCCTGAATCCCTCAAGTTTTTTGCTTGCGCTTCTCCTTGGCTTCCATACCCTATAACAGCTATGGTTTTGTCCTTTATTGGATCTAAACTGACATCCTGATCAAAATAAATTCTCACCATTTTCTAACAACCTCCTATGCAGTTTGTGACTCACCCCTCAGCAAAGCTGTAATCCCAGTCCTGGCAATTTCTTTAACCCCATAAGGCTTTACAACATTTATGAAAGCATCTATTTTATCTGAGTCGCCCGTGACTTCGACGGTCAGCGTTTTATGCGAAACATCTACAACCCGTCCCTTGAATATTTCTGCATAGTTAATTATGTCAGTTTTCGCCTTATAGTCTGGGGCTGTCACCTTCACTAAGGCTAGCTCGCGAGTAACGGTGTTTTTTGGGTCCAATACGCCTACCTTAACAACCTCAACGAGTTTTCTCAACTGTTTAACAACCTGCTCAACAAGTTTCTCGTCTCCGCTAACCGTGATAGTTATTCTTGCGAGCTCCCTCTTTTCGGTGGGACCCACGGATATGCTTTTGATGTTAAAGCCTCTCCTTCTAAACAAGTTTGAAACTCTGAACAATACGCCTGGCCTATGCTCAACAACCGCTGAAACGAGATACTCTTTTGTAATATTTTTCACCCCCATAATCTCACCCCCATATCATCCATTTCAAACCCTTGCCGGGCGGAACCATAGGTAGAACGTTTTCTTCAGGAGATATAGGGACATCGATAACTGTTGTAACGTCGCTTTTGATGGCTTTCTTGAATACGGAGCAGAACTCTTTTAAATTTTGCACGCGAAAGCCTTGAGCTCCATACGCTTCAGCCAACTTTACGAAGTCTGGCACTCTGCCCAAGTTGACTGCAAAATACCGCCTATTATAGAAAAGCCTCTGCCATTGGGCCACCATTCCAAGAACCGAATTGTTTAAAACCACAACTGTTACCGGAATGTTCTCCTTAACAGATGTAGCAAGATCCTGCTCAGTCATTATGAAGCTTCCATCGCCAGCTATATCCACAACGGGAACTTCGGGCTGTGCCACTTTTGCACCTAAAGCTGCTGGGAAACCGAAACCCATGGTTCCAAGCCCTCCCGAGGAGATGAAGGTTCTAGGCTTGTAAACCTTCAAATAGATAGCAGCCCACATCTGGTTTTGACCAACCTCCGTTGTTACGATTGCATCTTCGGGGAGAATCTGGCGAATTTCAGCCATAAGCCTTGGCGGCTTCAATCCACTTTCACAGCTTGCTTTCCACTCCAACTGCTCTTTCAACTCCTTGATTTTCGCCAAAAATGCTGTTCGCTCTTTCTTAACGATTCCCGTGCTGAGCAGCTTGTAAATTTCCTGCAAAGCCTTTTTCGCGTCAGCCACTATTGGCACGTCGGCTTCAATGTTTTTGCCTATCTCCGCGGCGTCGATGTCTATGTGTATTATTTTCGCGTCCGGACAGAATTCATCCATCTTGCCTGTAGTTCTATCCGAAAACCTGGTGCCAACGGCGAGCACAACGTCCGCCTCCTGAACCAATTTGTTTGATGCCACCGTGCCATGCATCCCCAGAAGCCCAGTCGCCAAAGGGTGGTTTTCGGGAATTGCTCCCTTACCCATCAAAGTTGTTGCGACAGGAGCCATAAGAAGCTCAGCAACAGCTAACAGCTCTTGGGAAGCATTCGAAGCGATAACGCCCCCTCCAGCAATTATCATCGGCTTTTCTGCGGATGCCAGCAGTTGAGCAGCTCTCTTGACTTGAAGCGGGTGCGGAGAGTAATTTGGCTGGTGAAAAGTCGTCTTGGGACCACCTTCGACATTCATTACATCTGTCGACTCAATTTGCACATCTTTCGGTATATCCACTAAAACAGGTCCAGGCCTACCAGATGAGGCGATGTGGAAGGCTTTTTCAACAATCAAGAGCATGTCTGATGCTCGCTCCACCATAAAATTGTGTTTAGTTATGGGGCATGTTATTCCAATAATATCCGCCTCTTGAAAAGCATCCCGCCCTATAAGCCTCCTGGGAACCTGACCAGTAAACGCAACAACGGGTGACGAATCCATATAGGCGGTTGCTATTCCCGTAACAAGATTTGTTGCACCAGGTCCAGAAGTAGCCATGCAAACGCCGACTTGCCCACTGGCACGGGCATACCCATCTGCTGCGTGTGCGGCGCACTGCTCATGCCTCGTTAAAATTGTCCTTATGCTAGAACCTGCAAGAGCATCGAAAATGTCAAGTATAGCTCCACCGGGTATTCCGAAAATAACCTTCACCCCCTGCTTCTCTAATGCTTTCACTAGAGCCTCAGCACCGCTCATGACAACCATAAACCATACCACAAACAGCAAATAAACTGACCGTAATTATTCAAAAAACGTTGAAGCGAAAATTTTACGCAACTGTAGAAGCAGCTAAATAAACGGTTTTTAATATGTTTTAGGGATAAAACCATTCCCCTCGAGAATGTTATCCCTCATTTTACCCCCTCTTTAAGGACCCTCCGGTCTAGTTTCGAGCCAGAACGAAAGCTCGAACTTCTCCTCGCTTTTCTTTAGGTCTTCTGTTTTTAGATCGTTGCCCTTCGCGGATATTTTTTGCTTCATCGTCAGTTCACTATGAATTTGCAATTATTGCTTGGTTTTAAATAAAGCTTTTGGGCAATTATTCTTGCCCAATTCGCGCTCCCCCTTTATAAGTAGCATCGCTATTTTTCCCTTCTCCGTCAGTTCAACTGGAACACCTTTAGAGTCTTTGCTCCCCGCCACAATCATTCCATAATCCCTCAATTTGCTCACGTTCCACCTAACCGTCGATTTTGGTACATGTAGTTCGGCGGACAACTTATTCACAAGCTGATAAAATAGTAGACCGCTATTCTCTTCCACCTTCGCCAGATATGCCAACTGTTTCATGCCTAAGCATCCTTTAGCCATTAGGTCTACGAGCTCTAGGAGATTTTTGCAAAATGTTTCGCAGCTTGCTTGTCCACTTTCAGTTGATTTGGCATTCACCGCTTTGGAGGGTTCTACTCCTCCGCATCAAGCTCACCTCACATTTATACGGACTTGTCAGACGGGTTATCGTCCATATGGAGCGCTTTGGCACTCCCCCTAAATATAAGACTATTTATCCCATTAAGCATAGCCTCAACACTCGCCATGACAATGTCTTCGTGTGCTCCCCAAGCTGTTGTTGTTATGTCACCTCTGCTTAATTGGACCACAACTTCTACTATGGCGTCGGTCCCCCCGGAAATCGACTTTACGTAGTATCCATCAAGCTTTAATGGCTCCACTGTTTGGACAGCCCTACGTATCGCATTTATCGCTGCGTCCACAGGCCCGACCCCTATCGCCGCAGCCGAAATAACTTTGCTTCCAAACTTAAGCTTAACGGAGGCTGTCGGAGTTACCTTGTTCCCAGTAACCACAGTTAACTCTTCAAGCTTAAGCGGTCTGGAGTGCCGCAGATTCATGACTGCTTCGGCGATTGACATCAAATCTGAATCGGTGACTTTTTTGCCTTTATCCCCCAACATTTTAACCTTGGCGAATATTTCTTTCAGCTGCTCTTCGTTGGGAAATATGCCCATCTCATTCAAAACTGCTTTTATCCCCTTAGAACCTGCGTGTTTGCCAACCACCAGCCGTCGCGTCCTCCCAACGAGGTTTGGCGGTATTGGCTCATAAGTCACCGGATTGCTTAAAACGGCGTGGGTGTGTATACCTGATTCGTGGGCGAAGGCGTTCTCGCCGACAACCGCCTTGTTGGGCTGTACTGGAACACCCGTTAGCTTGGAGACAAGCAAAGACGCTTCATAAAGCAAATTCATTTTCAATGGCACTTTTATACCATAAAGCAATTCCAATGCAACCACAACCTCTTCTAGGGCGGCATTCCCAGCCCTCTCACCTATCCCGTTAATGGTTGTGTGCACCTCCTTTGCCCCGGCCCTCAAAGCGGCAAGCGAATTTGCAACAGCCATCCCAAAGTCGTCGTGGCAGTGAACTCCGAAAACAACGTTTGGGAAACTTTCAGCCAAGTCTAAGTAAAATGGATAGGCCTTCTCCGGAGTTAGCACGCCGACGGTGTCGCATGGAGTCACAATATCAGCGCCAGCATTCACACTCACTTCTATAAGCTTCTTCAAAAACCCTTTTTCACTCCTTGTGGCGTCTTCAGCTCCAAACTCCACTTTAAGGCCGTGGTCCTTGGCGTATTCGATACACTCCTCTGCAAGTTTCAAAATATCTTCATGTTTTTTACGAAGCTTGTGTTTCATGTGAATTTCGGATGACGGAACAACAAGGAAAACAGCGTCCGCATCGCTGCCCACCACGGCGTCGATATCTTTTTTGCTGGCCCTTGCAAAGCTGAATATTTCTGCCTTCAACCTCTCCTTCGCAATAAGCTTTATTGCTTCAAACTCGCCTTCCGTGGACGCTGCGAAACCTGCCTCTATGGCGTCTACCCCAAGCTCGTCAAGTTTTCTAGCTATTTCCAGTTTATCTCTCGGCGTTAAGCAGACTCCGGGAGTTTGTTCTCCATCTCTTAGTGTAGTATCAAAAAAACGAATTTTCTCTGGAAAGCTATCCGATGATAAAGCTACACCTCATTTCAAACTCCTTCGTCATAAAATAGCACATGTTATATTAAAGTTTTCTGTTTTTATTAAATGAACAAGGTTACAGCACACACGTGAAAGCATGGTGGAGAAATGAGAAGCGACACCATTAAAAAGGGGTTGACACGCTCACCTCAGCGAGCCATACTAAAATGTTTAGGGTTAACAGAGAGCGATTTAGAGAAGCCGTTTATAGCTGTGGTCAACAGCCACTCAGAGGTTGTTCCGGGCCACATGCACCTTCGCCAACTCGCCGAACACGTTAAACAGGGCGTCCGGTCGGCTGGAGGTGTGCCCTTCGAATTTAACACGATCGCAGTCTGCGACGGGTTGACCATGGGTCATCTGGGAATGCACTATTCTCTTCCATCACGCGAATTGATCGCCGATTCCGTGGAAGTGATGATTCAAGCAAACCAGTTTGATGGAATGGTTTTGATAACAAACTGTGACAAAATAACTCCAGGCATGCTGATGGCCGCAGCGAGGCTGAATATTCCCTCGATAGTAGTTACGGGGGGGCCTATGCTTTCAGGCAGACTAAAGGGGAGAATAGTGGACGTGGCCACAATTTTTGAGGCTATAGGGGAGGTTAAGGCTGGAAAACTCAGCTTGGATGAGCTTAAAATGATTGAGGATAGAGCCTTCCCTGGGTGCGGTTCATGTAATGGTATGTACACGGCAAATACCATGGCTTGTATCACCGAAGCATTAGGTATGTCGCTTCCTGGATGCGCAACGTCCCTCGCGGTTTCCTCGGCTAAACTAAGGATTGCCAAGGAAAGCGGAGAGAAAATTGTCGAGCTAGTCCGCAAAAACATTAAGCCAAGAGACATAATGACAAAGGAAGCCTTTGAAAACGCCGTCATAGTGGACTTGGCCCTCGGAGGGTCAACAAACACAGTGCTACATTTGAAAGCCATAGCCAAAGAAGCGGGAGTAGACCTTCCCCTAAACGTTTTTGATGATTATGGTAGGAAGACCCCGCATCTATGCGATATGAGGCCGGCCGGGCCCTACGACCTTCAAGAGTTAGACGAGGCTGGTGGCGTTCCAGCTTTGATGAAGGAGTTAAGGCAGTTCCTACATCTAAGCGCATTAACAGTTACCGGAAAAAATGTTTGGGAAAACATTAAAGACGCAACGGTTTATAACCATGAAGTGATCAGGCCGCTCCACGATCCCGTTCACAGCGAGGGGGGACTGGCAATTTTGTATGGAAACCTAGCCCCAAAAGGAGCTGTTGTTAAGTTTTGCGCCGTTCCACGAAAAATGCTTCGCCACACCGGGCCAGCAAGGGTTTATGATTCGGAGGGGGAGGCTGTTACAGCTATATTAGAGGGGAAAATAGATGAAGGTGACGTTGTTGTGATCAGGTACGAGGGACCAAAGGGGGGGCCTGGGATGAGGGAAATGCTTTCGCCTACGGCGGCGATAGCAGGCATGGGTTTGGCTGAATCAGTCGCCCTAGTTACTGATGGAAGATTTTCCGGAGCCACTAGGGGACTGTGCATAGGTCATGTTTCGCCAGAGGCCGCGGACGGAGGGACGATAGCGATCCTGGAAAACGAAGACATTATCGAAATTAATTTACCTGAAAGGAAAATAAATGTGAAGTTAAGCGACGAAGTCATTAAAGAACGCCTTGCCCAATGGAAACCTAAACCGCCAAAAATCTACTCGGGATACATCCAAAGATACGTGTGCCTAGTTGGTTCGGCCGATGAAGGAGCTGTTTTTAAGGAAAAGCCATGTTAAGCGGTGGTTTCTATGGGGAAAGTCCTAAAGGTTGCTTTCCAGGGAGAAATAGGAGCTTACAGCGAATTGGCCGTTTACAAGCACTTTGGCGCTGGAGCTCAACCAGTTCCATGTAAAAGTTTCCAAGAGGTTTTCAGTAATGTTTATTCTGGACTTGTAGATTATGGTGTTCTTCCAATAGAAAACTCGATTGAAGGCAGCGTAAACCAAGTCTACGACTTGCTTTTGACGCATAACCTTATGATTTGCGGAGAAGTTGTCGTTAAGTTGGAACATTGCCTAATAGGAAACCCTAACTCCGATTTAAACCAAGTGAAAAGGGTTTATTCGCACCCGCAAGCCTTAGCCCAATGCTCCGACTTTCTGGAAAGACTAAAGTGTGAGATAGTACCAACATATGACACCGCCGGCAGCGTCAAAATCGTTAAGGAAAGAGGGCTAATAGAAGAGGCTGCAATAGCTAGCGAAAGGGCCGCTGAAATTTATGGAATGAAAATTCTTGCAAGGGACGTATCTAACTACCAAGATAACTACACCCGATTTGTGATAATGTCAAAGAATGATACTCCGCCAAGCGGCAACGATAAAACACTCATAATTTTCTCAGTTAAGCATGTCCCTGGAGCCCTTTACGAAGCTTTGGGCGCATTCGCCAAAAGAGGAATCAACCTAACGAAAATAGAGTCTAGGCCGACAAGGAAAAAACCGTGGGAGTACATATTCTACCTCGACTTTGAAGGCCACAGAAATGAGCAGAGATGTGCCGACGCCCTCAAGGAGCTTCAAGACAAAGCCTTATTTGTGAAAGTTTTAGGTTCTTTCCCAAAGGCTGTAACACCTGAATGAAGACTGCGGGGTGCAGCTGCTCTAAGCTGAACAATAAAACTTAAATATTGAAGGAGATTCTCCTATCAAGGGGGTTTGAGTGAGGGATAGCGTTCATAAAGGGCGATCGTCTTCATTGCTAAGTGTTGTAGCCAACTGTTAAAGCTCAATTCTTTAGCTTTCGGGTTATGCACCGTATTCTTTATCCGATTTCTCTCAAACGATAGGAGGTTTAAAGTGTTTTGAAAGTGAAATTCGCCATTCCAGCTGGTTCTCTACAGAAAGCAACATTCGAAGTCTTAGAGAAAGCGGGGTACCGCGTGTCTGGACAGGAGAGAAGCTACCGACCCATGATCAACGATCCCGAGATAGAACTGAGGATTTTAAGGCCTCAGGAGATTCCTATACTCGTGAGCGAAGGGTTATATGACATTGGAATATCCGGTTTTGATTGGGTGGAGGAAACCAGCGCGGACGTCGAGTTGCTCCAAAACCTCGAATATGGAAGAGTAAGGCTTGTGGCCGCTGTGCCGAAAAGCTGGACTGACGTAGATTCGTTTTCCAGCTTACTGGAAAAGTTTCTGGCAGAAGGAAAAAATATTAGAATATCCACGGAATACTTGAACATTACAACACGATACATTCAAAATAACCCCATTTACCGCCGTTTCTTCGAGGATTTGGAGCCGCTAACCGTCACCCCATGGTGGAGGAAGGGAAAAAACTCCAAGGTCGCCATATACTTGTCTTTTGGGGCTACCGAGGCTAAGCCTCCTGAGGTTGCAGATGTAATAGTTGATGTCACCGAGACTGGAGCAAGCATTGAACAAAATAACTTGAAAGTTGTTGAGGTCTTACTGGAATCCACAGCCTTTTTAATAGCGAACAAGAAATCCTTGCACTCCGAAAAAAAAGAAAAAATTCTTGACATAAAAGCAATGTTAAAGGGAGTTGTTGACGGAACAAAGAGGCTTCACGTATTTGTAAACGTTAAGGAGGAGAATTTAGAGCTGCTTCTAAAAGAGCTGCCAGCCCTAAAAAGGCCTACGATATCTCCGTTGGCTGATGGAGGCTGGTACGCGGTCAACACAGTCATCGACAGGGACTCCCTGTTCAAAATTCTACCATCCATAAGGAGGCTGGCACAAGGGCTTGTCGTCCACGAACCAAGGCAGGTCTTGGCCTTAGAAGAGGGTTAAAATAATTGATGAAAATAATAGATGCGTCCAACACCGCGTTCGTAAAGCAAGAATTGCTACAGAAGAGGCTTAAAAAAGGGAATGGTGTGTTGGAAGCCTACGTGAAGGAGATAATTGGGAAGGTTAAAGCGGAGGGTGATGCCGCCCTAATAGAGTTAACGAAAAAGTTTGACAACGTTTCCTTGGACGCCGGAAGCCTCAGAGTTAGCCGTGAAGAAATAAGCAAGGCCTATGAGAAGGTCGCGGAAGACCAGATCAGCGCCTTGAAGTCCATGAAGGTTCGTCTCGAAACCGTTGAAAAGAGGATTCTAGAAAGGGTAAGCATGACAGTAAAAATTGACGGTGTTCGCATTGACTTTCGCACATGCCCCATGCAGAGGGTCGGGTGTTATGTTCCCGGAGGGGTAGCAGCATACCCCAGCACTCTGCTGATGACGGTCGTTCCGGCGCTCGTTGCCGGTGTGCCAAACATTGTGGTTTGCTCACCTCCAGATAAGAATGGTTTGCCCAACCCCCTGACGCTGGTTGCAGCGGACATCTGCGGAGTTGACGAGATATACCGTGTGGGAGGGCCCCAAGCCATAGCCGCTATGGCTTACGGCACCCAAACCATAAAGCCCGTAGATAAAATTGTTGGGCCCGGAAACGTTTACGTAACCGTGGCGAAAATGCTGGTTTCTCGTGACGTTGCCATAGATTTTCCAGCTGGTCCAAGCGAGCTTTTAGTTCTAGCTGATGAAACAGCTAACCCAAGATACATAGCTCTGGACATGTGCGCCCAAGCTGAACACGGACCAGACACCGTTGTGGGTTTGATTACAACATCAAAGAGCCTTGCCAAAAAAACTCTTCGAGAAATAGAAGAAAATTTGAAATCAGTCCCTCGACACGAAATTGTTGCAAAGGCCCTATCAGATAACGGCTTCATGGTTGTATGCAAAACATTAGACGAGATGGTTGAGTTAACAAATAATTTTGCGCCTGAACATGTCGAGTTAATGTTGAAAAACCCCGAAGAAGTTGTTAAAAAAATCTTTGCCGCTGGCGTTATCTTAGTGGGTCAATATAGTCCAGCCTCTTTAGGCGATTATTATGGCGGAACGAATCATGTGCTTCCAACAGGGGGATATGGAAAATTTTTCTCGGGGCTATCCTGCCTTGACTTTATGAAAAGGGTTGCTGTTTTAAATTGTTCCAGAAAAGGACTGTCTAAAGCTCGTGAGCACATTAGAATTTTGTCTGAAGCAGAGAACCTGCCATGTCATTTTAAGGCTGTGGATGGGCGGTTTAACATTGAAAAGTAAGGCTGAACGGTGGATTAAGCGAAAACTGATGGCGACGCAGCTTAGCTACGCCTTTAAAGAGCCCTTTAAATGTGTTGAGCGCCCCCTCAATTTTGAAGATCAAAAGATAGCAAAGCTAAACTTGAACGAGAACTTCTTCATTCCCCGCGAAAAAATTTTCGAACTTATCACCCAAGCTTTAGAAGATATGGATCCACGGCTTTATCCACAAGACGAGGAGGAAGGGCTTCGAGAAAAATTGGGCGAGTACTTGGAGCTATCAGCTGATAACATAGTAGTCGGCAATGGAGGAGACGAAATATTAGAGAGGATTGCCCATCTATTCCTCGAAAAAGGAGAGCAAGCTATAACAATTTCGCCCACATTTTCTATGTACCGTTTAGTGGTTAGCCTTCAAAAAGCAAGTCTTATCGAGGTTCCGCTGAAAAAGGATTTTTCTTTGGATGTTGACCGCTTGTTATCCGCAGCGACGCAAAAGGCGAAAGTGCTGTTTTTGTGCTCGCCGAACAATCCGACTGCGAACCAGTTTGGAATCGATGAAATTAAATCTTTGATTGAAGGTTTCCCGGGAGTCGTGGTTGTTGATGAGGCTTATGTAGAGTTTGCCGACTACTCCGTTACGCCCTTAATCAAAAAATATGAAAACTTAATAGTTGTCAGAACGTTTTCCAAAGCCTTCGGCCTAGCTGGTCTAAGGCTTGGATACTGCGCGGCGGGCGTTGAGATTGCTAAGGTGCTATCAGAACGTGTTAGTATGCCTTTTTCCGTTAACATAGTCTCCCTAAGGGTCGGTGTAAAAATTTTGGAAAATGTAAAAGTTGTTGAGGAAGCTGTCCGGAAGGTCAGGGTGGAACGTGAAAAATTGGTGAAAGCTTTAAATAATATCAGTGGAGTGAAGGCCTTTGATTCGAAGACAAATTTTGTGCTATTTAAAACGGAAAAGCCACTAGACGACGTTTACAACGGCTTGTTGCAGAGGGGCGTTCTTGTTAGGAAGGTAGGCACGGTTTTGAATTTTCGAAATTGTTTCAGAGCCACTGTGGGTTTGCCATGGATGAACGCGAAACTTATCGACGCACTTAAGGAGTTAAGCTCTAAGCCTGGGGGCTAGCCCATGCGAACCGCCGAGGTTAACTGGAAGACTCTTGAAACAGAAGTTCACGTTAAAGTAAACTTGGACTCTGTTGGAAAGGCTGACATACAAACTGGGATAGCTTTTCTCGACCACTTAATAGCCACACTAGCCCTCCACGGCCTAATCGATATTGAACTCTCTGTTAAAGGGGACCTTAAACACCACATAACCGAAGATGTTTCGATATGCTTAGGCCAAGCAATAAGAAAAGCCCTGGGAGACGGCGACGGAATAACAAGATTTGGGTTTGCAATCGTTCCGATGGGCGGTTCTCTTGCTTTTTCCGCCGTTGACTTAGCGAAACGTCCCCACGCCAAAGTTAATTTGAAACTCGCGGGTGAGAGGGTCGAGGACATGCCTTGTGAGGACATCCACCACTTCTTTGAAACCTTAGCAATGTCTATGCAAGCCAGCATCCACATTTGGACTCTATATGGAGACAACGACCACCACAAAGCGGAGGCAGCTATCAAGGCCTTGGCCCTTTCGCTTAAACAAGCGATCGCCGTTGACTCCAGAAGAAAAAGTGCTCCTAGCGTTAAGGGAGTGATTTGATGCCAAAAGCAGCCATCATTGATTATGATGTGGGAAACCTTTACAGCCTCAAATGTGCGCTAGGCAAAGTTGGTTTCACCCCATTAATCGGGCTTTCCAAATCTCTTCTCGAACAGGCTGACGCTGTAATTCTTCCCGGTGTTGGAAGCTTTCCAGCAGCCCTCAAAAGGCTAAACACTTTGAGAGAATATTTGGTTAATCTGGCTGAAAGCGGAACCCCTTTTTTAGGGATATGCCTAGGAATGCAACTTCTTTTTCAAAAAAGTGAAGAGGGATCTGGCGAGGGATTGGCGCTTCTAAAAGGTGGAAACTTTCGATTGCCATGCTCCGTTAAGGTTCCACACATGGGCTGGAACACCGTTACTATAGTAAAGCCTACTGTGCTGTTCGAAAGCCTGGAGAACCCATTTTACTGTTATTTTGCCCATTCATACTACCCTGTTCCAGCCGATGAAAGCATCGTCTGCGCCGTAACCACGTATGGTATAAAGTTTGCTTCTGTTGTTGCCAGATCCAACATTTGGGGAACACAGTTCCATCCAGAAAAATCCGGAGGCGTTGGTTTAAAGATTCTCAAGAACTTCTTTAAATTTGTCATGAGGTGAGGGTGTCGGTGAAAGTTTTTCCAGCCATCGATATAATGGACGGGAGGGTTGTAAGACTGTTTAAAGGTCGCCCAGAAACAGCCAAAGCATACACCGGCTTTGGGGATCCCTTGAAGGTGGCTAAAAAATGGGAGGACGAGGGGGCAGATGGCCTACACGTTGTAGATATAGATGCCGCCCTTTGCAGGGGGGACAACTCTACCACGATTTTTGAGATAGCTCAAAATGTGAAGATACCAGTGCATCTTGGGGGAGGGATAAGAAGCAATGAAACTGCTGAAAAATTTCTCAACATGGGAGTGAACAAAATTATCGTTGGGACGTTGGCGTTTAAAAAGCCTAAAATTTTAGCAAGCCTCGTTGAAAGATTTGGCGACCGTGTCATTATAGCTTTGGATTATGAAGAAAACGGCAGAGTTATGATTGAGGGATGGAGAAAAACCGTTGATCTTAACGTGGAGGAGGCTATAAATAGGTTTATTAGCCTCGGGATTAAAACCTTCTTGTTGACCTCTGTGAGCAGAGATGGTACCCTTAAAGGGGTGAACACTGACACCGTGAAGAGGGCTTGCGCTCGTAAGGGCGTGAATGTGATAGCAGCGGGCGGAGTTGCCAGTTTAAAGGATCTGGAGCTTCTAAAGAAGGTTGGCGTTTACGGTGTAGTGATTGGAAAGGCGTTGTACGAGCGAACTTTCTCGTTAAAAGAAGCCCTAAAAATCGCGAGGAAACAAGTGATGTAGTAATGCCCCTAACGAAACGGATAATACCATGCCTAGATGTGGATCATGGAAGGGTTGTCAAAGGCGTACATTTCTTAAACCTTAGAGATGCCGGAGACCCCGTAGAATTAGCCAAAAAATACTCCGATGAAGGTGCCGACGAACTGGTTTTCCTTGACGTAACAGCCTCACCTGAAAAACGGAAGATATTAAAGGAAGTGGTTGAAAAGGTCGCAGCGGAAATAGACATACCCTTCACCGTTGGAGGAGGAATCCAAAGCCCCTCAGACGCGAGAATTGTTCTCTGCAGCGGCGCGGATAAGGTATCAATTAACACAGCAGCCGTTGAACACCCTAAGCTTATTGCAAAGCTTGCGGAAACTTTTGGGAGACAATGCATCGTTGTCGCTATAGATGCCAAAAGGCGATATGAGGAGAAAGAAGGAAAATCCGCCATTGAAACGAAAGGCGGAAAATGCTGGTTCGAGGTTTACACGTACGGTGGGCGTAAACCAACAGGTCTTGATGCAGTTCAATGGGCGGTAAAAGTTGAGAAATTAGGCGCTGGCGAAATTCTCCTCACTTCCATAGATAGGGACGGCACGGAGAGAGGGTTCGATTTAGAGCTAACAAGAAGCGTTTCGGAAAATGTAAAAATTCCCGTCATTGCAAGTGGAGGGGCCGGCCGGCCCGAACATTTTCTTGAAGTATTTTCCATTGGAAAAGCAGACGCTGCTCTGGCTGCCTCAATATTCCACTACAACAAGTATCCAATACAGTTTATCAAGAGGTTTTTAAAAGATAATGGAGTTGAGGTTCGACTTTGAACGTTAAAAAAATCGAAATTCTACAGCTGGACTTTCAAAAGGGCAACGGCCTAATCCCGGTAATAGTACAAGACATAAACACAAAGGAGGTTTTAATGCTTGCCTACACAAACCTTGAAGCCTTAAAAAAGACCGTTGAAACGGGCTATGCCCACTACTGGAGCAGATCCAGAAGGAAACTGTGGATGAAGGGTGAAACATCAGGAAACGTTCAGAAAGTTAAAGAAATTTTGGTGGACTGCGATTACGACACATTGCTTTTCAAAGTTGAGCAGAAAGGAAATGCTTGCCATAGTGGACATAAGACATGCTTCCATAACGAGATAAAAATCGAGTAGTTAAACAAACGCTAACAGCCACTTCAGCCTGCTTCTCTATTTGTTTGTAGTTATTTTCGCTCCCAACGCTTCGAGGTCCTTGGTTTTTCCACGTCACGTCTTGTGGCGATAACTTCGCCCTCTTATGCCTTTTTCATCAAACTTTTGACTATGTCTCGCCGATCACGCCTGCGCCTATAACTGTATGCTTTCCAAACAGTCGCCAGCCATTTTCATGTTGTGAACGCAGAATACTCGAAGCAAGCTTGTATATAGGGTTTCCCAAACTAACCGTCCATGTCCATGTTGTGCATGTATTGAACTGACTATTTTTGGTCATTCTGATTTAAAATAGGATTGAAATGATCAAAAAATATATAAAGGTCGGATGGATGATTGCGTGAAATGTGATATAAATGGAGCCTGCCACGTGTCCTGAGTGTGGTGCAAAAATCGACGTGCCAAACGATATTCTAAAGGGTGAAATAATCACGTGCCCAGACTGCGGACTTGAGCTTGAAGTGAAGGAAGTAAATTCCAACTCCGTAATCGTGGAGGAACTGTGGATAGAAGGGGAAGACTGGGGCGAATAGCCTTTCCGGTGACTGCCAGCTGGTACAAACATGAGCATAGCCATCTTATATGAACAAGCAGGAAAGGACGAGATGGGCATCCAGCTGACAGCTGAAAAGCTCGGGATAAAACTAATCACTTTACCAGCGCGCAAAAATTTTTTCCTATTCACGAATAATGGCTTTAAAGTTAGAAGTTTAAGCAGGGATTTTTCGGAAACCCTCAAAAATGTCCAGGTTATACTGAATAGGGCTCAAAGCAGAAACCGCAGATTAACCGTAGCAACCATACTTGAGGTGTTGGGTAAAAAGCTTCTAAATCCACTAGAAGTTGAGTACATATGTTTTAGTAAGCTTAGGACGCTATTACACTTCTGGAAAACAGGGGTGAGCATACCGGCAACTGTCTATGTTCCATGCGATCCGAGGGAGACGACCATCGATGGACGTGAAGTTGCAAATGAAGACGAAATTGCAAAATTGATTTTGCAAGCCTTGGAAAATAAACCTGTCGTGCTTAAACCAGACGCAGGCTCTCATGGAAAAGACGTCAGTTTAGCTATGGGACGTCAAGAACTTATAAGTTTGCTAAGGGAAATTGAGCCGTCCATAATAAACCCCATAGGCGTTTTAGCACAAGAGTTCATTAACAAATGGTTCTTCGACATAAGAATAATTGTCACAAAGGAAAGGGGGAAATCTGCATACTGCCATCCCAAAGCCATGGCCAGAACCGGGCTTAAAGACTTCAGGACGAACGCCTATATGGGCAACATGGTTTTTGGCCTGAACCTAACACAAAAAATAAGAGAAAAAGCTGTACTATGCGCAGAGTCCATCGGGAAAAATTGCGAAGCTTGGGTGCTGGCTCTTGACGCAATGCTAAACTTTGGAGTGGAAAAGGATCTAGGCGAGGAAATCCAAAGAAATATTGAGAAGTTAAAGCCTCTTTTTGATGAGATACAGAAGGTTAAAAGCATAAAAGTTACAAGGAAAAACTTTGTCCATTGGAATGAAAAATTGGAGAAAACATTTGACGATTACGCAAGTTCTAAAGCATATTGGAACATTCAAGAGGTGATAGAAGAGTCTGTTAAAAGCATGGAAAACAGCATAGTGTTTCATGAGGCAAACTCTTGCCCCGACTTCTGGGAGCAGACAAGACTAGCCACGGGAATAAACCTAGCAGAACACCTTTTAACGTGTGCAGAAAGCCTCCTCGACAAAGCCTACGCCATCACATGCGCTTTACGATGGTGACGTAATGAAAGTGGGGATCATAGGCGGCTCAGGGTATGTTGGCGGGGAGCTTTTAAGGCTGCTACTTTTCCATCCAAAGCTGCAAGTAACCCTAGTAACCTCGCAAAAATATGCCGGCGAATACGTTTACACAATCCATCCAAACCTAAGGGGAGCAACGCAACTTAAATTTGCCCGCTACGACTTGTCTGAAATCAAGAAGAACTGCGAATTGGTTTTCACAGCCCTGCCCCATGGAACGGCTGTTAAATTTGTCCCAGAACTTTTGGAGGCCGGCTTAAAAGTTATCGACTTAAGCGCCGATTTCCGCCTCAAAAGTCCCGAAAACTATGAAAAATGGTATGGGTGGAGCCACCCTGCCCCAGAACTGTTAAAGAAAGCCGTTTACGGGCTTCCGGAACTTCATAGAGGCGAAATAAAAGAGGGCGAGCTGGTTGCATGTCCCGGCTGTATTGCAACCTCTGCCATTCTCGCCTTGACTCCGCTGGTTAAGTCAGCCCTTATTGATGGCGAGAGAATAATTGTTGACGCCAAGATAGGTTCATCTGGAGGCGGGAGCAGCCCATCCATGGCATCCCATCACCCAGAAAGGGCTAGCGGAATTAGGCCGTATAAGCCGGTCAACCATAGACACACTCCGGAAATAGAACAGGAGTTGAGTTTGCTTTCCGGAAGGCCTGTGCATGTTGCACTTACGCCCCACGCAGTTAACATGGTGCGGGGCATACTTTCCACCATCCACGCTTTCATGGCTAAAGAGGTGGCATTAAAAGATGTTTGGACTGCTTTCCGGTCGGCGTTTGAAGGCGAACCTTTTGTGCGGTTTTATAGGTACATGAAGGGCATTTACCAATATCCGGATCCAAAAATCGTCGTTGGATCTAACTTTTGCGACATGGGCTTCGAAATAGACAAGAGACTGAAGAGACTTGTGGTTTTCTCAGCCATAGACAATCTCATGAAAGGCGCAGCAGGCCAAGCGGTGCAATGTTTAAACATAATGCTTGGAATCGATGAAAAAACCGGCTTAGAAAGTGTAGGATTTCATCCGGTGTAAAAGATGTTGATCGTTGCAAAAGCTGGAGGAAACGTCCTTAAAAACGCTCTTCTCAAAATCACAAAAAATGTCAGAGAAATTATAGATAGAGGAAACCATCTAATTTTCGTCCATGGGGGAGGGGCGGAAGTAACCTTCATCGCGGAGAAACTTGGCAAGAAACAGAGTTTCGTAATCTCTCCGGAAGGATTCAGAAGCCGCTACACGGACGTTGAAACTGTGGAAATACTGAACATGGTCATGTCGGGCAAAATCAACAAAGAAATCGTATTAGCCTTTCAAAGCCAGGGAGTGCAAAGCATCGGGCTTTCCGGTGTGGACGGCTGCCTGCTAAAGGCGAAGAAAAAAGAAAAAATGATAGTGGTTGACGGGAGAGGGAGAAAAAGGGTTGTGGACGCCGGTTTTTCTGGGAAGATATGCCAAGTAAATGGCGAGCTACTTAGGCTTCTGGTGAAAAACGGGTATGTGCCAGTAATATCTCCCGTGGCTATAGGCGAGGGATTTGAGCTTTTGAATGTGGACGGGGATCGCGCTGCTGCCAACATTGCCGGCGCTTTAAAAGCAGACAAACTAGTTTTCCTAACTGACGTGAACGGTGTTATTTTAGATGGAAAACTTGTACGTGAAATAAAGGTTTCTGAAATCCCAGATTTTTTACCCAAAATAGGCGCTGGAATGAGTACAAAAGTCCATGCAGCCCTAGAAGCTCTAAACATGGGGGCGAAAGAGGCGATCATTGCTTCTGGGCTTTTCGACTCTCCAATTTCTTCGGCGCTTCAACACGAAAATGGAACAGTGATATCATGTACGAAAGACTAATTATGAAAATCGAAGACGAGTGTATGGTTAGGGCTTACGCCAAAAGGCCTGTTGTTCTCCATAAAGGCGAGGGGTTTTACCTATGGGACATAAATGGCAAAAAATACTTAGATTTAACAGGGAACTATGGGGTTTGCATCCTGGGATACTCCCATCCGGAAATAGTGCAAGCCATAAAAAGTCAAGTGGAAAAGTTAACTGCGTGTCATGGATCATTCTACAACGAAACAAGGGCTATGTTTCTGGAAAAACTGGTTAAAATTGCGCCGAAAGGCTTAAATAAGGCTTTTTTGGGGAACAGCGGAGCTGAAGCTGTTGAATGCGCCATAAAAATGGCGCGGAAGTACACTGGAAAACCCGAAGTAATCGCGATGATGGGTGGCTACCATGGGAAAACAATGGGAGCGCTGTCTGCAACGTGGAAGGAAAAATATAAAAGGCCTTTTGAGCCCCTTGTTCCAGGCTTCAAGCATGTTCCAAGATACAATTTTCAAAGGGTTAAGGAGGCAATTACAGAGAAAACAGCCGCTGTTATTGTGGAGCCGGTTCAAGGGGAGAGCGGCGTTATAGTTCCTCCAGAAGACTTTCTCCCATCACTGAGAGAGTTATGCGATGAAGCAGGTGTTCTGTTAATAGCAGATGAGGTCCAAACGGGGATGGGTAGGACGGGAAAAATGTTTGCTTGCGAACATTGGGGAATAACACCAGACATACTTTGCATTGCGAAGTCGATTGCCGGTGGACTACCCCTCGGGGCGACGTTAACCACGGAGGAAGTCGCTTCAAAACTTGAAGTGGGAGAACACACAAGCACCTTCGGCGGAAACCCCCTCGCTTGCGCCGCAGCCGCAGCCACCATCGATGTTCTCCTCAGAGAGGACCTTTTGTCGCATGTAGAGAAAGTTGGTAGATATTTTTTGGAGAGATTGAGGGAGCTTAAGTTAAAACATAAAATCGTGAGAGAGGCCCGTGGCTTAGGTTTAATGCTGGGTCTAGAGTTGAGAGTTGAAGTCTTGAATGTCATATTGGAGGCTGTTCGGAGTGGGGTTTTATTGTTGGACGCTGGCAGAAACGTGCTGCGCTTTTTGCCGCCCTTTGTAATCACGGAAAAAGAAGTTGATGAAGCTATAACGGTGCTGGATGAAATCTTAAATGGAGAAGCTCAAAGAATACGCTGTCATGTTCTTAACGGAGCTTCTTAAAATTTACAGTCCGTCCGGAAAAGAACACGAAGTCGGCGCTTTCATAGCTGGCGAAATGGAGAAACTAAATTTTAAGGTCAAAATTGACGATGTTGGAAACGTTACTGGTGAAGTTGGAAAAGGAAAACCCGTAGTTCTACTTTGCGGACACATGGACACTGTCCCAGGATACATCCCAGTAAAGGTTGTCGACGGCAAAATTTATGGCAGAGGTGCCGTGGATGCTAAGTCGGCTCTCGCCTCAATGATACTGGCCGCCCATCTGCATGGGAAAGTTATAAAAGAGGGAAAAATTATAGTTGCCTGCGTTGTCGAAGAGGAGAAATCTGGCATAGGCGTCAAAAACTTGATTAGGGAGGGCGTAGCAGCCGATTATGCAATTTTTGGAGAGCCAAGCGGGACTGAAAACATAGTCATCGGATATAGGGGAAGTTTAAAGGTCCAGTTAACCTGTAAAACAGAGACTGGACACTCCTCAAGTCCGTGGCTCTGCGAGAACGCCATTGAAAAAATGTTCGAGCTTTGGCAAGTGTTGAAGGAAACGAGGTTTCAAGAAAAACCCCAGAATAGTTTCTTCTACAATGTTTCGTTGTGTTTGACGCGCTTGGAAGGGGGCAGTTACACTTCAAATATTCCTTCAAGATGCAAGGCTCTAATAGACATAAGGATTCCACCCCAACTAACATGCGCGAATGTATATGATAAGATAACTGATCGTGTCATGATCTATAGGCGAGAGAATCCTCAAGCCCATGTTGAGGCAGAGATTGTTGATTCTGTCGAGCCTTTTGAGGCGGACAAAAACAGCGAACTTACACGCGCTTTCTCAGCCGCCATAAGGAAGGTTACGGGAAAAACCCCGCGGCTTTTAAAGAAAACTGGGACGAGCGACATGAACCTTCTAGGAAGAGCATTAAAAATACCGGTGGTAGCCTATGGTCCTGGAAACTCCCGTTTAGATCACACGCCCAATGAACATGTAAACATATGGGAATACTTATCCAGCATAAGGGTGCTCCAAGAAGTTTTGAAAAAACTGTTGAGCTTGCGTTAAAAAACTTATCTTATATAAAAGATTTGGAGGACTTTTAGGGTTTCGTTGACGAATTTTTCTGTATTTCCGAGCCCTCAAGCCAAGTATTCTTGCCTTCATTATTGCTTTGTCGAGTTTCCCGCTTCATTCTCAAAGCCGAAATATTCAAGCATTATGGATTTGCAATTCCTTTTCCAGCGATGTCTGAAGCGTGCCGTGGATGAGAAAGTTGCTAAGCACCCTAGAGACGAATGAAGGGAGATCAGCGGTTTAAAAGAAAAAAGCGTTTGATACGGATTTTCTGATGGTTGGAGGATTTACCGAGTTGTGCGAACTATCTATGAAGGGCTTATTGACTTGACGAACAAGATTTATTATGCGGTTGTCGAAGGCCGTGAAAGCCTGAAAAAGCGTGCGCCATTCATACGTTGTGGAAGCGCAAGATCGACCTTCACGAAGATTTGGAAAGAGCATTTGGAGATTTTATTGGACAATATTGTTTGATGTTCTTTTTAGAGCTTCGGGAGCTTCCGCAGAGGCTTCTTATGAGTCTGCAGTTTGAGGGCAATATAAGGCTGCACAATTAATCCCAAACAACCACTTCGACTATGAGCTAATAAAAATTTATTGAAGCCTCGTTGAACAAAACCGGACACCTCAATAAAGAATAACAGCTGCTGGGTCAACGAACTATTTGAATACGTCTTTTAGCCGACAAAATTGAGGATTTCTGGGCTAAAGATAAAGGGAGCTGGAGCTGGAACTGCACCTTGATACAAACATGCGATGCTTGTCACAAACATGAAACCTTTGGAATTAATTAAATGTACCCTTTTTGGAGGGATAGTTCTGCGCTTAGAAGCGCTGCTCCAGCTGCGCCCCTTATTGTATTGTGGCTTAGACAGACGTATTTAATCGTCAAAACAGGGTCCTCCCTAATTCTTCCAACAACTACGCTCATTCCTTTCCCCTCATCTCTGTCAAATCTGGGCTGAGGCCTATCCTTTTCCTCCCTAACCACTATGGGGTTCTCAGGAGACGATGGAAGCTTCAGTCTCTGCGGCTCACCCTTAAAGTTTCTGAAGGCTTCCTTCACTTCTTCAACCGACGGTTTCCTTTCAAGCTCCACAAAAACGCATTCTAAATGCCCGTCCTTAACATTCACTCGATTACAGCTAGCACTTATCTTAATGTTTGCCGGTTGAACCCTGTCGCCATGAAACTCTCCAAGAATCTTCAAAGTTTCAAGCTCTATCTTTTCCTCCTCTCCTTGAATGTAGGGCAAAACATTGTCGATTATGCTGAGAGACGGGACGCCCGGAAAACCCGCCCCACTTAAAGCCTGCATTGTTGAAACTATAACCCTTTTCAGGCCAAACTCCATGAGCGGCTTTAAAGTAATCGCCAACTGAATAGTTGAACAGTTTGGATCGGTAGATACAAAGCCACTCCATCCTCTCCTCTTTCTCTGAACCTTCACCAACTCCAAGTGTTCAGGGTTAACTTCGGGAATCAAAAGTGGCACGTCCTCCTCAAGCCTGTGAGCACTCGCCTTACTAAAAACTGGATATGTTTTGGCAAACTCCGCCTCCAAGGGGCCAGCAACATCGGAAGGCAGCGCTGAAAAAACAAAGTCTACGTCTCCAGCCTTTTCAACGGATTTAACATCAGAATTCACCACTTCCATTTCAGCTATTTCGCGGGGCATATCCCACTCCAACATCCAATTACACGCCTCTATGTAGGGTTTACCTGCGGACTTTTCCGAAGCAGCTAACACCTCAATTTTAAACCATGGATGATTATGAAGCATCTGAATAAACCTTTGACCAACAGCACCTGTGGCCCCGAGAATGGCAACTTTCCGCTTCATAAGCAACCACCTCATCAATTAAGCAGATGAAGCTTATTTTAGCTTTTTGTTCAACATTTTACCAGCTTCTTAAAACAACCATGGTATTGGTCTTAATCACACCATCGATTTTGCGAATCCTTTCAATACACTCGTTAACTTCGGCGATGCTCATGGCTGAAATAACGGTTGCGATATCATACTCGCCGGTAACCTCATAAACTGTGTCAACATTAGGCAACTTTAACAACTTAGCTGAAACATCAGAAGTTGGAATTGCGGGGTTAACCGAAATCAACACTATGGCCTCAGCCCACTCGGAAAGCGACAATTTTAAGGTAAACCTTTTAATCACGCCGGAACTCACAAGTTCCTTAATCCTTTTCCTAACGGCGCCCTCTGAAAGCCTAACAGCCTTCCCAATTTCGTTATAGGTGGCCCGCCCATTTTGCTTAAGGATCTGTATTATCTTCCTATCAATTTCATCCATTCATCATTCCTCAGTACGATTTCCGCAATTTAATTACATAATTTTTACCAAATATTTAAGTTTTCATCCGAAATTCTTATAAACTTGCCAAATTCCATATCCAAAGCATGCTGATGGGATGGTCATGAAAAACTTGTTTAAAGGATGTTACACTGCGTTGATAACACCGATGCTTAAAAATTTAAAGGTGGACGTAAACGGCCTCCAAAGCTTAGTAGAGTTTCAAGCATCCCAAGGGGTCAGCGGAGTTCTCGCCGTGGGCACCACTGGTGAAAGCCCAGCATTGAAAACGAGAGAGCAGCTTCTTGTAATCGAGAAAGTCCACGAAGCAAGCTCCAACAAAATGTTAACAATAGCTGGAACCGGAAGCAACTGCACCTACAAAACATTAGAAATCACTAAAAAAGCTTTCGATTTAGGATTAAGAGCCTTTCTGCTCGTGGACCCATATTATAACGGTCCAAGCTCTTTAGAGATCAGACGTGAATATATAGCGCCCGTAGCGGAGAAGTTTCCAGAAGCCCAAGTTATCCCCTATATTATTCCCGGAAGAACTGGAACACAGTTACTCCCACAAGACCTCGCCATACTCCATAAAGAGCACTCAAACGTTAATGCTGTGAAAGAAGCCACAGGAGACTTTGAAAACATGAGGTTAATTAGAAAGTTATGTGGAGATGACTTTGACATACTGTCAGGTGACGATGACAAAACCTTCCAAATGATGGTGGATAACACAATTAAAGCTTCCGGAGTTATTTCCGTCGCATCAAATATTGTCCCAGCAGCTGTCCAGCAAATGACAGCATTTTTAATTGAGGGAAAAATAGATGAGGCGGGAAGAATACGTCAGAAACTTAACCCCCTATTTCAAATAGTGACTGTTAAAACTACTGAAAGCACGGTTTTCGGCAATGTTGTTGTTAGAGCCAGAAATCCTTTGCCATACAAAACATTAATGAACATTCTTGGAATGCCAGCGGGTCCATTAAGGCCTCCGCTTGGTAAAATGACTCGAAAGGGTGTAGACGTCGTTCTCAATGTAGCAAGGGAGGTCTACGAAAAAAGTCCAGAAATTCTGGAGCCTATAGAGAGATTCTTCGATGTGGATTTGTCCGAAAGGCTTTACAACGAAAAGTACTGGAAGGGCCTAACTTATGATTAAGATATGCGTGGTCGGCGCTACCGGCAGAATGGGGCGAACAGTTATGTTAGAAGCTTTAAACAGAAACTTCGAAATCGTAGGGGCTGTGGCTTCTCCAAAAAACCCAGGAATTGGCAAAACACTGCGCGAATTAAAGATATGTGATGTAGACGTGCCACTTTATGGTCCATCAAGGCTTAAAGAGGCCCTTGAAAATGCAGATGTCTATTTAAGCTTTACTACGCCCGAGGCTGAGCTTCTCAATGTTCCTGAAGCAGCAAAAATGGGTAAACGGATAGTTATGGGCACAACAGGGTTTACCGAAGAACAGCTAAATATGCTTAGGACCATCGTCTCATCAAAAGTTCCAGCAGTTTTTGCCTCCAATTTCTCGCTTGGCGTAAACTTCATGTTCAAACTCCTCCGCGAACTTATCCATTTGCCAGAAGAATACGAAATTAGCGTTATAGAAGCTCACCATTCCAAGAAAAGGGATGCCCCAAGCGGCACCGCTCTTACCATAGCAAAAATTGTTTCCGCTGCAAAAGGATACAGCAAAATGGTTCATGGGAGAGCGGGGTTAGCTCCACGTTCCAGTAACGAACTTGAAGTTTTGTCAGTTAGGGCTGGAGGGATTCCTGGAATACACGAAGTAATAGCGGCAGGCCCCTACGAAATGATTTCTATAATCCACACCTCATTTTCTAGAAATGCATTTGCGTTGGGTGCCCTTCGAGCCGCAGAGTGGGTGATGAGACAGGAAAAACCTGGAGTCTACTCTATGGAAGATGTGTTAACGGTTTAAGTTAATCCTTAGGGGGCTAACGGCATTTGGCTGATAAAAGGATTGTTGTAAAGTTTGGCGGAGCAGAACTCCGCGACGGAGAGTCCTTTAGAAAAGCGGCGGAAATGATTAGGGCGTCAATTTTCAAAGAAGTTGTTGTTGTCGTTTCCGCCATGGAAAACACAACCGACAACTTAATTAACTATACTAGGAGCATCGTGGGGATCAACGAAGCGGACTACGCCGATATATTGTCGATGGGGGAAAGAACAAGTGCAAGATTATTCAGTTCTTCCCTTAAAGCAATGGGTTTGAACTCGGTGTATTTTGACCCCCAAAGGCAAGACTGGCCAATAATAACAGATTCGAATTTCTTGGAGGCTGAACCCGACCTTGAAGAAACCAGGAAAAGGGTCAAAATATATGTTGAACCACTTCTAGGCAATAGCATCCCAGTTATATGCGGCTTCATAGGGAGAGACAAGAAAGAGCGCGTAACATTACTTGGCAGAGGGGGAAGCGACATAACCGCAACATTGCTTGGTAACTGTCTAAATGCAGACGAGGTTATACTTGTTAAGAACACAGCCGGGGTTTTATTCACCGACCCGAAACTTGCTCCAAACGCTAAGCCGCTGAAGGAAGTACCCATTGAGGAAATGTTTTCACTCGCACATGGTGGAGCCAAGATAATTCATCCAAAAGCCCTTAAATACAAGCTTCCAAACCAAAGACTAAGGGTCGTCAGCTTTAATAATGGATTATTTAAAGGAACCGAAATTACAGGAGCCTTTTCAACCCCATTTGAAATTTGGAAACACCGCGACTTATGCGCAGTGACACTTATCGGAGTGCTTTATGCACCAAACCTCGCCAAAGCCTTAATCGCATTCGGAGACGAGAAAGTAGTCGGCCTAAGCACATGCAGAAACTCCATAACGGTGTTCGCAAATGTCAAAGACAAAAAAGCTCTGCTTTCGCAACTTTTCCGAACTGAAGGAATTAAGGGGGTAAGCATAAAAGAATGTATTGGTGCAATAGAAATTCTAAGCCCAGAATTCATAGAATCTCCAGGGTGGGTTGCAAGAATATCCAACGCTATAGCTGAAAAAGGAATAAACATAGTGGAAATTTCATCCAGCAAATCAACAATAGCCGTTTTTCTAGAAGAGAAAGACCTAGATGCGGCTTTTGAAGCCATAGAAAACATTAAGGACGAGAAAATTCTATGGAAGCCTTAAAAAGTCCGCTGAAAAACGTTAACGGTGAACTTTACATAGAAAACGTTCCAGCTGTTAAACTGGCAGAGAAATTTGGAACACCGCTTTATGTTATCAGCGAAAGCAAGATAAGAGAAAACTACAGAAGGCTCTATGAAGCCTTTTCGAATAGATACGACAAGTTCAGAATCCTTTACTCCGCCAAGGCAAACACAAATATTTCAGTATTAAAAATTCTCCATGACGAAGGAGCCTACGTAGACACCGTTAGCGCAGGTGAAGTCTACATCGCCTTAAAAGCCGGATTCAAACCCTACGAAATCTTATATACGGGGATAGATGTTGGAGATTTGGAGTTGAAATACATCCTAGACAGCGGTGTAATGGTTAATGTAGATTCCTTGCCTCAGCTTAATAGGCTTCTTAAGTTTGGCATTCCAGAAGTACTTTCCGTCAGAATTAACACCGAATATGGTGCTGGGCATCATGAGTACGTTGTAACCGCCAGCAAGTTCGCGAAATTTGGAATGAATGAAAATTCAGCCCTTGAAGCCTACCGAATAGCTAAAGAAGCCGGCGTGAAAAAGTTCGGCATTCACATGCACATAGGCTCTGGGATAACTGAGGTAACCCCATTCATTAAATCGGGAATGCGTCTCCTTGAAATCGCCCGGAAAATATGCACAGAACTTGGAATGAGTTTTGACTTCATAGACTTTGGAGGAGGATTGGGCGTTCCTTACAGACCAGAAGACCAAGAACTCGACCTAGATATTTTCTGCAGCAGACTCGTGGGACTGTTTAGAAGCAAGCTTTCCGAGTTTTCACTTGGAAACCCGGAACTTTGGATCGAACCCGGAAGATTCATCGTCGCAGAGGCTGGCATTCTCCTGACGAGGGTTAATGCAATAAAAATATTGCCACACAAAAGGTTCGCCTTTGTAGATGCAGGCTTTAACGTTCTACTCAGACCAGCCATGTATGGAGCATATCACCACATCGTTGTTACAAATAGGTTGAATGAAAAGCCCGCGGAGGTTTATGATGTTGCTGGCCCAATCTGCGAGTCTGGTGATATTATCGCCAAAGAACGCATGTTACCAAAAATGTGTGAAGGTGATTTATTAGCGGTTTTAAATGTGGGAGCATACGGTTTTTCCATGAGCTCCCAATACAATTCGAGGCCAAGACCGGCGGAAGTACTCGTAAAAGGCGATAAAATCGCTTTGATAAGGGAGGCTGAAACGTTCGAGGATTTGATTAGAAGACAAAGGGTTGCAGAATGGTTAGAGGGATAAGCTTCTGGAAGATGCATGGCCTTGGAAACGACTACATAGTAATCGACAACAGAAACGAAGAATTAAGCGAACAAGAACTTCCAAGTCTCGCCATAAAATTATGCAAAAGGAGATTTGGGATAGGCGCCGATGGCTTGCTGCTTATCTATCCCTCCCAAATAGCTGACGTTAAGATGAGAATCTTTAACCCGGATGGAACGGAAGCCGAAATGTGTGGAAATGGAATAAGATGTCTCGCCAAATACTGCTTCGAAAAGAGACTAGTTGAAAAAACCACAATGCTTGTAGAAACGTTAGGAGGAGTAAGGGAATTAACCCTAAAAATAGAAGGGGGAACTGTATATTCCGTGAAGGTTAACATGGGCTCTCCAAGCTTTGAAGCTGAAAGAATACCTGTTAAGTGGAACGGAGCGTTTATAAACGAAATTATAGATGTTAGAGGAAAAAAAATAAGGGCAACAGCCCTTTCCATGGGGAACCCTCATTGCGTAGTTTTTGTTGAAAATGTTGAAAACTATCCCGTGGATGTTTTCGGGCCAATAATAGAAAAGCATAAGCTTTTTCCCAAAAGAACCAATGTTGAATTTGCCCAAATAATTTCAAGGAGGAAAATCAAAGTTAGAGTTTGGGAAAGAGGTGTTGGTGAAACGCTTGCTTGTGGAACAGGCGCGTGTGCAAGTGTTGTGGCTGCAAACGTCCTTGGAAAAGTAGATGAGAATGTTGCTGTTCAACTTTTAGGAGGTGAGCTCATGGTTGAATATCGTAACAATGTTGTCTTCGTAGAAGGGCCTGCTAAAAAAGTTTTTGAAGGATTTATAAGCTTTTGAGGGGGTCTGTTGGCTTATGTTTGATTTCTCTGAAAAAGTTAAGGCTCTTCCACCATACCTGCTTGCCGAATTGGAGAAGATAATTAAGCAGAAGAAAATGGAAAATTTGGATGTAATATCCCTAAGTATAGGGGACCCAGACATTCCTCCTCCAAAAGTTGTTATCGACACCTTGATTGAAGAAGTAGCCAAACCTGATAACCATGGATACTCATTGAGTGAAGGAGAATATGAGTTTCGACATGCTGTTTCTGAATGGTATAAAGTAAGATTCGGTGTGGACTTGAACCCTGACAAAGAGGTTGTTGCGCTTATTGGATCTAAAGAAGGGTTGTGCAACATTGCAAAAGCCTTTTTGAACGAGGGAGACCGGGTGTTGATTCCGGATCCAGCCTATCCAGTTTATGCCAATGGAAGCACCATTTTGAATGGAGGTTTACCAGTATACTTCCCCTTACGTGAGGATAATGGCTTTCTTCCAGACCTTGAAGGCGTTGAGGCTGACAATGTTAAAATGATGTTTGTTAACTATCCAAACAATCCCACTGGTGCTGCAATATCGTTGAAAGAGCTTAAAGAAATAGTTGAATTCGCTATCGAAAACAAGATTATTTTATGCTATGACAATGCTTATTCGGAGATATCTTTCGGGGACTATCGAGCTCCCAGTATTTTGCAAATAGACGGGGCACAAGAAGTTGCAGTCGAATTCCATTCATGCTCAAAAACATTCAGCATGACCGGAAGCAGGATAGGCTTCGCTGTGGGAAATGAAAAGCTGATTGAAGGATTAAGGAAGGTTAAGTCGCAGATCGATTCAGGTCCGCCGAAATATATCCAGCTAGCAGCCGCAAAGGCTCTAAAGATGTATTTGGAGGAGAATCCTCCATCATTCGTGAAGGAGGCCTGTCAGACTTATCATAGGCGCATGAAAATCCTAACTGACGAGTTAAATTCAATGGGGTTAAGATGTCGGATGCCTAAAGCCACTTTCTACATATGGGTTAATTGTGGAGAAGATTCTGTAAACCTTGCTAAGAAGATGCTCGAAGTAAACGTTGTCGCAACACCAGGCGTGGTGTTCGGTAAGCAAGGTGAGGGTTATATCCGCTTTTCAGCCACATGTCGAGAAGAAAGGATAATCGAAGCGTGCAATAGGCTAAAGAAAATCCTTCAAGGTTGATGTAGATTTCGCTAATGCTATGTTTCGTCATAAATTTCTATAATCTTTGGAATTTCTCCGGCCAACGCCACCTTTCCTTTGTAAACTATCAACACTCCGTCCACATCATTAATGGACCAAGCTTTTTCAACAGCCCGTTCAATCGCTTGGTCAGGGTTCTCTCCCAATACAACGTTGCATATCGCTGTGGCTGCTGCATCCGCTAAACAAGCACTTTTAGCGAAAACCGTTACCACTTCAGCCTTTCCAAAACTTAAAGCGTGTCCATATACCCCTGAGCTCGTAGCTATGCCTGCTGGAAACTTCTCAATTCTGAACCCTAGTTTCCTAGATAATTGGGATTCTCCGGCGAAAAGTGCGACATCTATGGGGGTTTCCGACACCGCCGAAATTTCCCCCCCATTTTCGACGATGGCTGTTTTCGCTCCGTGAGCAAGCATGGCGTCAATTGCTAAATCAGCCAAGGCTCCTGCGACGGAAGCCATGGGTCCAACGCCAGCTTTCGCCGACGCTGACGCCATCAGACGAACTATTTCTGGTCCGTCTTTGATCTCCAAAGGCTTTAAAGAATACAGGAAGTTCACATGCCCCTTAATGTATGATTCTAGTTGTTTGCGGTGGTAAATTATCGTTTCCTCAGCCACATGGAGGGCTTCAAACTTGTCGGTTAATACCGTGCACCTCGTTTCTTTGATGCTAAACGTTTTTTTGAATAAATTGTCCTTAACCGGGCATGTCATCACACTATCGCCCTTCTCGGACAACCTATGCTTGGCAAACATTCTTCACAATTTACACATTTGTCAACATCCACTTGAACTTTTCCATCGGTTTGCTTGAAAACATCATAGGAACATAGAACGGCACATAGCGAACAGAAAATGCATTTCTCCTTAATCCATCTTCTAGGCATAGTTCACCCCCTCATGGGGTGATATTCCACATCCATCGGAAGTCTTTCAACAGGCTCTGTTAAAAAGAAGTGGCCCTCAGCAATCCATCTCTTAAGCTCAACCATTATTTTCCTTGCTATTTCTATGCTAGAAGTGCAAGCTGTTCTCACGCTTCGACCTCCAACTTCAACCTTCCCAGACTTCAACTCGGCATAACTAACCTCCCGGACAACTGGGCGGTCCCGACTTGGAACCCCGTAATCCAAAATTCTCACGAAAATCTCCTCATCTCTAATGGCAACACTTTTGACCATTTCTTCATCAATAATTGGTATTGGGATTCCTATTCCAACATAAAGCGTCACTCCATAATTGTGAAATGTTGCCCCCCTCAAGTATTCAGGCCGCATCTTTTTTAGGTCTCCTTTAACCATAAGTGTCCCAAATCCTCTTTTGGGGTCGTGCTGGGTTCCTTCACCAATTACGTAGCCGATTCCGCCCCCCAAGAAAATTCTCGTTCCTATACCTATGGTTCTGTATGTCGGATCATTAATCAGAGGGTTTAATTCGCCACAACCAGCGTAGGTCACATTACCATATCTGGGAAGCAGTATCCCCATGTACGTGTAGAGAGTCCTCTCGCTGCTGTTTGTTGCAGCGTTATACCGTTGATAACAGTTTCTTGGGTTGCATAATATTGCCTGGTTCAAATCGTGGATTGTGAACTTTGTTTCAAGAACTCTTCTAGGATAACAGTCCGTTCCATAAGCGATCGCTTTAAGCTCTATTTCCTTGCCAGCAACTAAATCCTCAATTACATGCCCGCCGCCATATTCAAAACCTCTTGTAATGCTCATTTTAGTGGCGCCTATGTAGCAGTCCACAGCGGCATTTCCGTGGTAGGCTTCCACGTCGTTTAACCAAACCTTCTCCATCTTAATTGGAGGTTCACTATGCCCAAAGTTCAGAAAGGCTCCAGAGGAACACATGGGTCCAAAAGTAGCTGTTGTTACAACGTCCACCTCATTAAAAGCCTTTTTAACACCGCTACTTTCAATTAATTTTTTTGCTTCCTCTACTGTTAAAACTTGAACATCTCTACGTTTAATTTTCTGGTTGATTTCTGCAAGGGTTCTCCGTTCGAGTTTATTACACCTCCGAGGTTTAAGGCGAAATAATCTAATGATGTTTCCTATTTATAACTGTTGCTTTTTTGAAAAATTTCAGAAAGAAATATACGCCCATTTATAGTTATCAAAAACATCTCGCCCCCTAATTGAAATAGCAAAGAGAAGAAAATTATTGAGTCTAACCCATAAACGGTTCGCAAAAATTGCTGGTATAAATCAGTTTTTTATTGCAAGATAGAGTCGGGGAAAATGGATCATCGTACAGCAATGTTAAAGTCATCTTCGATGTGTTAGATTAGATGGAATCCAAGGAAAGCATACTACTCAGGATATTCGTGAAGGCATTTTAGGGATCTAGAAAACGACAGAATTGCGAAGGCTTTAAGCTTGATGATGAAGCATAGTTTCTCAAATTCCGGTTTTGACGGCGAAAAAATATGTTGGTTGCGTGGCAGAAAACAATACTAAGCCAAGTAACCCAACTAAAGATTTCTCACAAGTTTCAAAACGTATTGAAGAAATCGTGGGGAAAACGCCATGCAAATTGATGAGAACGCCTCCGGTACCATTTGTTTCAAATTTGTTACACTTCTATCTGGCGGTATTCGTTACAAGAAAGGGCGAGATAAAAGGTATAATAACAAAATGGCATGTTTAAAGTTATCGTAGAGACAATAGCACGCGTTTAACATGGCATCGAATAAAATTATTTTTGTTTTTGCTTTGATATTCTATAGTGGTTGTTTAAACACGCTGTTAGACTACCACGTCCATACTGCCTTGTCAGGCAACGATGAAGGGTGATTTCAAACCATATAAAAGTTGCATTGAACAAAAACTTTGAAGAGCGGGCATTTCCGACCATTACGTTCCTAAATGTTCACGAAAAACTGGATCGCCCCACTTTATGACAAGCTATCAGATTATGTGGAAAAAGCGTGTTGCTTTAGGAGAAAGATGAATTATAACATTAAGTTAAAGCTCCGTGTTAAAGTTGATTTCATTCCCATAATGGATGATGAAATCAGAAGTGAACTAGTAATTTGCCCTTTGACTATGTTATAGGCTCTGTACATTTCATAGATGGTTGGGGTTTGATGATCCAAAAACGTGCGGGAGCATCAAGGTGGGGCCTTGGGAAACTTTACGAAAAGTTACTTTATATTGCTCCAAGCCCGCGCAAAATCAAGGACTTCAATATTACAGAACACCCAGACTCGGTTAAAAAGCTTGGACACAAACTGAAGGCCGACGTCAACGACTTATACCTGGCAACGGCGGAAGTTTTCAAGAAGAACGACGTATACATAAAGGTCGTACAAGCAGTTTGCGACATCCATGTAGGAGATATATCCCAACAAAAATTCTCATGAAATATGCTATGACGGTGTCCAAATAACTTTAGGTTCAGATGCTCACAGACCAGAAGAGGTGCGGCGGGATTTTGGCAAAGCCAAAATTATTAGAGGAGGTTGGCTACGAATACGTACATTAAAAGAATGAAGCAGTTGATTGAAATCTTCGACCCTAATTTTTAAACAGATCATATCCTTGAAGAGGTTGTACTGTTGGATTTCTGTTTCTAAAGCGTTTTAAAGCTTCAGTTATACTCGACGCTAACTCGACCGTTGTAACTACTGGTATGTTGAAGTCAACCGCCGTTCTTCTGATCAAATACTCGTCTGGAAGTTTTCGTGAATTTTGACAAGGAATACTTATAACAAGGTCTATTTTCCGCTGAGAAAGCAGCAGGATTGGGTTAGGATTCATATGTGTTTCGTTTACGTCGTGAAACATCTTTACACCCTTAACCCCCTCATCTTTTAGCGCGTTGAAAGTGTTCTTGTCTACGTATACTTCAAAGCCCATTTTGCAAAGGTCCGCAACTAAAGATGCGACTTCCCCTGTTCTTTCCATGTCAGCGACATTTATCATAACACATCCTCCATTTGCTGGCATGTAAAATCCAGCCGCGTTCAATGCCTTTATCAGCGCGTCGGGAAAATCCTCTCCAAAGCAGGCAACCTCTCCAGTACTTTGCATTTCAACTCCAAGTAAAGGATCTGCCCCGTTTATGCGTGTAAAGCTGAACTGTGGAACCTTAACGCCAACATGTTGAATCCTTGGGCGGTCTATGTTTAGTTCGCTAAGCCTCTTTCCAAGCATGACGAAACTAAACAAATCCATGAGATTAACACCAATGGTTTTACTTACAAAGGGCATGGTTCTTGAAGCTCTTAAATTGCACTCAATAACGTATGCCTCGCCGTTTTTGACGAGGTATTGTATGTTGAATGGCCCTTTAATTTGGAGGGCTCTTGCTATTTTGCGCGTGTACTCCTCTATTTTTTGGATTACACTTTCCGAGAGTGTTTGTGGAGGTATGCACATTACCGCATCGCCGCTATGCACCCCTGCGTTTTCTATGTGCTCTATTATTGCTCCAATGAAGACTTCCTCGCCGTCAGCCACCCCGTCCACATCGACTTCCTTTGCGTTCTGCGTAAATTTTGATATAACAACGGGATATTCTGGCGAAACTTTTGTTGCTAGTTCGAGGTATTCCTTTAATTCACGATTTGAATGCGCTATCTTCATGCCTGAGCCTGATAGAACGTAGCTTGGCCTAACAAGAACCGGATAACCTATTTCCTCGGCGAATTTTAAGGCTTCATTTATCGTTGTTAGTTTTCGCCATGTGGGCTGTGGTATACCTAACTTTTCTAAGAGTTGGCTGAACTTTGAACGGTCTTCAGCGGTATCTATGCTCTCAGCGGGTGTTCCCAACAGTTTTACTCCAAGTTTCGAAAGTTTTAAGGCGATATTGTTAGGAATCTGTCCTCCGACGCTTACAACAACGCCTAAAGGGTTCTCCCTCTCGTAGATGTCTAAAACACGTTCCAGTGTCAACTCCTCGAAGTAAAGCTTATCGGACACGTCATAGTCCGTTGAAACAGTTTCTGGGTTGTAGTTCACCATGATAACCTCGTTTATGCCACGCTCTTTGAGAGCCCAAACAGTGTTTACGGCACACCAGTCAAACTCAACGCTTGAACCTATCCTGAAAACTCCAGCGCCTAAAATAATAACTTTGACTTTATTCTTGCATTTTTCGTGGTCTACGTCGTCTTCGTTTCCTCCATAAGTCATGTAGAGGTAGTTCGTTTTTGCCGGCCACTCCGCCGCCAACGTGTCCACTTGCTTGACTGCTGGAATTATTCCCCTTTTCTTTCTCCATTCTCTTATTTCCATCTCGTTAATGTGGAGACAGCGGGCTATTTGTTCATCTGAAAAACCTAAACGTTTAGCCTCTTTTATTACGTCGAGGGCTTCTTCTGAGTTTAAATCTAAAGACTTAAGCCTATTCTCCATTTCTATGATGTTTTTTATCTTGTACAAGAACCATGGGTCTACCCCGCTCAAACGGTATATTTCATCAATGGGAATCCCAATTTTTATTGCCTTGACTATTTTGAAAAGCCTTTCATCTGTCGGTTCCGCTAAAGCCTTCTTTATTAACTCAATCGGTTCCACTTCGTCATCCTCACAATTGCCTACTAACCCTGATTTCCCAATGTCAAGCATTCTAACCGCTTTTTGTAGGGCTTCTTCGAAGCTTCTGCCAATAGCCATAACCTCTCCCACAGACTTCATTTGAGTTCCTATTCGTCTGTCGGCGCCGTTAAATTTCTGGAAGTCCCATCTTGGGATTTTAACAACAACATAGTCCAATGAAGGTTCGAAGCAAGCTGTTGTGATTTGAGTGACTTTATTTATAAGCTCTGGGAGCAAGTAGCCTATTGCCAATTTTGCTGCAATATAAGCCAACGGATAGCCTGTTGCCTTGCTTGCTAATGCTGAACTTCTAGACATGCGGGCGTTAACTTCAATGGCGCGAAACTCTTCAGATGATGGATGTAAGGCCCACTGAATGTTGCACTCCCCTACTATGCCCAGGCTTTGAATGACCTTAATTGAAGCTGAGCGGAGAAGGTGATACTCCTTGTTTGTGAGTGTTTGGGAGGGGGCAACCACAATGGAGTCGCCCGTGTGAACTCCCATAGGGTCAAAGTTTTCCATGTTACAGACAGCTATGCAATTATTTGCCCTGTCACGCATTACCTCGTATTCGATTTCTTTCCATTTGCCAACATACTCTTCAACCAGCACTTGTGATATCATGCTTTGGGCCAGAGCCTTCGCCGCTAACCGCCTCAACTCTTCCGTGTTAAAGGCAACCCCTGAACCGCCGCCTCCAAGCGTGTACGCAACCCTTAAAATGACGGGGTAGCCTATCTCTTCAGCTGCCTTTAGGGCCTCCTCAACGGATGTTGCTGACTTGCTTCTAAGAACGGGCACTCCTGCCTTTATCATAGCTTGTCTGAATAGTTCCCTGTCCTCCGTTGCTTCAATAGCCGATATGGGTGTTCCCAAAACTTCAACTCCATACCTTTCAAGTATGCCCTCTTTCGCCAATTTAACACCGCAGTTTAATGCCGTCTGTCCTCCGAAGCCAAGCATTAGCCCATCAGGCCTCTCTTTTCTGATAACTTCCTCAACGTAACGCGGTTCAACGGGCAACAGGTAAACTTTCCCCGCTAGGCGCGGGTCTGTCTGAATCGTTGCAATATTTGGGTTAACAAGAACTGTTTCGATTCCCTCCTCCCTTAACGCTTTGAGACACTGACTTCCTGAATAGTCAAATTCGGCAGCTTCCCCTATTTTTATGGCTCCACTTCCCAGGACCAACACTTTTTTTATCCATTCGAATTTTGGCATTTTAAATCACCTTAAAAGTCTGCAGAATTCGTCAAAGAGAAACTCGGTGTCGTAGGGTCCTGGACTTGCCTCAGGATGGAATTGGACAGCGAAAACAGGTTTCTGTTTATACTTTAACCCCTCAATTGTGGCGTCGTTTGCGTTTATAAACCAAATATTTAAATCCGTTCCTCTCAATGAATCGGCGTTCACAGCGTAGCCGTGATTTTGGGTTGTTATGTAACATTTATTTGTTCCAAGCTCCAGTACCGGCTGGTTTTGTGAACGATGCCCATACTTCATCTTATACGTGTCCGCACCCAGAGCTAGGGCTATTATTTGATTTCCTAGACATATCCCCATAACCGGCAAATTTGTGGCTATAATCTCCTTTACACAATTAATGGTATCCACGCATTTCTTAGGGTCACCTGGACCATTGCTCACTACAACACCGTTCGGCTTATATTCCATAATTTCTTTAGCTGAGAAATCATATGGAACGCGAATGACCCTAAACTTACGTGTGATGAAGGCTTTAAGTATGCTGTGTTTAACGCCGCAGTCAATAACCGCAACTGTCTTTTCACATTTTGGGTTGTAGCATACCGGTGCTTTGATGGAAACCTCGCCAACAAGGTTTCGCACGTTTGGGTCAGGGATCCCTTTCACTTCTTCTAGAAGTTTTTCGACATCTGGCTTTTCTCCTTCTTCAAAAACTTGAAGGATTCCCCGCATCACACCGCTGGCTCTGAGCTTTTTTATAAGCATTCTTGTATCCACGCCGTAAATTCCCGGAACATTTTCTTCTTGAAGCCATTCATCCAACGTTCTCTTTGAAGCCCAGTGGGACGGATGTTCACAAAGATCATGAACTACAAGTCCTGCAACTTTGATTCCGTCGGATTCAAATGGCGGGGATAATTCTCCTTTTCGATACTGAGGAACGCCATAATTCCCAATCAGCGGGTAGGCAAAAGTCAGGATTTGGCCATGATATGATGGGTCCGTTAAGGATTCAACGTATCCCACCATAGACGTTGAAAAGACAACTTCTCCAGCCGCTTTTTTTGTTCCCCCGAAACCGAAACCGATGAAACACGACCCATCCTCTAACACAAGTGCGGCTTTTCTTTTACGGGGCAGTATTTTAAAACTCAAAGCCTACACCATCTTTACATTGCATTTTTAAACTTTCGGTTTCGCAGTTTGGCAGATTTTTTCGACTAAACTGTTTAAGCTCCTGCAGGCTCCCTCTATTTTTGCCTCCATTTCAGCCACCTGCACGTCCATCAAGGCAAGCATTTTCCTACGAGATTCAAGCATCCTTTTAACCTCCACGGGGGCAGGCCCTCCTCGGACACGATGTTTTTCAATAAAGTTTGGTATGCTGGTCATCTTTTTCAGATCACTTTCACTTACAGTTAATGATAAGCCGGCGGCTTCTTCGGCGGCGTTCTTCAACAATGCTGGAGTTACGTGTTCTGGATCTAAACCCCCCTCTGCAAGTTTTCTACTCAAAGCACCTACAATCCTATGGGCTGTTCTAAAAGGTACGCCATATTCTTCGAACAAGAATCTTACGAGTTCTGTAAACGTGGAAAACTTTAAGCTGGGACTTTTCAAATTTTGTACAGGTTTGATCGCAATAAGCAGTTTGGACAACATAACGAGTGCTTCTTTAACCTTGGCAATGGATTCCCAAAGTTTAGGTGTGACCTCTTGAAAATCTAGGTTATAGCCGGATGGCAGAGATTTCAAAATCAAAGCACATGTCGCAAAATTCCCTATAATATGGCCCATCCTTGCACGAATAACTTCAAGTACATCAGGATTCTTTTTCTGAGGCATTATGCTGCTTGTCGAGCAAAAATCGTCAGGAATCTCAACCAAATTAAACTCTGGCGTACTCCAAATTATTAAGTCTTCAACGAGACGGCTCACGTCAATGGCTAGCGCTGATAGGATTGCAAGCACTTCCACAACGAAATCCCTGCTACTAACAGCGTCTATTGAATTCTCTAAAATATCGACAAACCCCAAAAGTTCTGCTAACCTTTCTCTGCTTATAGGGAAACTGGTGGTTGCTAAGGCCCCAGCCCCCATCGGGCAGACATTAACCCTATTATAGCACTCTTGTAGCCTCTGGAAGTGTCTCTGGAAAACGTCAAAGTAATACAAAAGGTAATGAGCGAAGGTTATCGGCTGAGCCGGCCTGAGGTGGGTGTATCCACAAATTATCGTATGAACGTGCCTCTCGGCCTTTGCCAATAATTTTGCCTGAAAAGTTATGCAAGCTTTCATTAAGCATATTAATTCCTCACGCAGTTCCATCCTTATGGCTGTTGCAACTTGGTCGTTTCTGCTCTTGGCTATGTGAAGGTTTTTTCCAGCTTCCTTTGCCTTTTTAATAACCTCTTCTTCAACGCAGACGTGTATGTCCTCAAGCCAAGGTTTTATTCTAAACTTTTTTAAATCCAAAGCCTTTAGAATTTCAATTGCATGCTCTTTCTTTATTATTTTTTGCTCCATCAACATTATAACGTGGGCTTTGTTTATTTTTACGATATGTTTCAAAAGTTTTACATCGTCCCTTATGGATGATATGAAGCGTGAGATCTCCCTTTTTGGTGCCTTTATCCTGCCGTCCTTAAACAATAAGCTCACAGCTTTTTACCTCTTCAGCTTCAATGTTTCTTTTAAGGACATGAAATGTCTCAGATTGTAGGCCCCAGAGTTTGATGAAACCGCGGGCTGAAGATTGGTTAAAAGTTGTGCCAACTTCGTATGTTGCCAACTTCAAGTCATATAGAGAATATTTAGACGAACGCCCTACAACCCTTAAATTCCCTTTATAAAGCTTTAACTTAACTCTGCCTGTGACGCGTTCCTGCGTTTTGTTAATAAAAGCCTCCAAATCATTCCTCAGCGGATCCACCCATAAACCTGCGTAAACCAAAAAGGCCCATTGAGAATCTACAAACTTCTTGAATGTGACTTCATGGGATGTTAAAACCATTTTCTCTAGATCTTTGTGCGCCTCTAAGAGTATGGTAGCCGCAGGACACTCGTAGACTTCTCTTGACTTAATGCCTACGACTCTATCCTCAACGTGGTCGATGCGTCCTATTCCATGCATTCCTCCGATTTTGTTTAACTTTGTAATCAGTAGAACAGGATCAATTTCTTCATCGTTAATTTTACATGGAACCCCCTTTTCGAAATATATGGTTACGTATTCCGGCTTGTCTGGACACTTTTCTGGGGGCATGGTCCATTCGAAAACCTCCTCCGGCGGCTCATTTTCAGGGTTCTCTAATACCCCACATTCAATTGAGCGTCCCCATAGGTTTTGGTCAATACTGTATGGGTTCCTTTTTTGTAGCGGAATTGGAAGTTTTCTAACCTTTGCAAATTCTATCTCCTCGTCTCTTGTCAGCTGCCAATCCCTTACCGGGGCTATCACCTTTAGATCTGGCGCGAGGGCTTTGATTGTTATATCGAAACGAACTTGGTCATTTCCCTTACCGCTACATCCATGGGCAACAATTTTCGCACCTTCCTTTTTCGCAATTTCCACCATTTTTAGGGCTATCAACGGTCTTGAAAGAGCGCTGCTGAGCGGATATTTATCTTCATAAATGGCGTTTGCCTTTATTGCTGGAAAAATATAGTCGGTTACAAATTCGCTTTTCGCATCTAATGAGTAGTGTTTTACCGCGCCAAGCGTCAATGCTTTCTCTTCAACGGCTTTTAAGTCTACCCCTTGGCCCACGTCTACCGTTAGCGTTATCACGTCTGCATTATACTTCTCTGAAATCCAACATATCATAACGGATGTGTCAAGGCCGCCCGAGTATGCAAGTACGACTCTGTTTTTTGGCATATTTCCGTAAAATGTTCACAATCTTTATATATTTTTTGGTCAAAATATATCATTCTATTGCAAAAGTGATGAAAATGAATACAAGCATATCTAGAATCGTTCAAGAGTTAATAGATAAGGACCTTTCAATTCAGCACGCTCTTGAGAGAGGTTATGGAAATTTCAGCGCGATAGCGAGAATGTTAAAACCTATGGTTGAAGAAATATTAAGCAGGAAAGTTAAAATTGAAAGCGTAATAACCGCCGTAAAGAGAGCACGCATAACCTATAAACCGGCATACCATCTTGATATGACTAGCGTTATCGCAGAAAGCACAATAAACATGCGGACAGACGTAGCAAAAATATCTGTCGAAAAAACTAGAAGAAACATGGAAACCATGAGAAGAATATTGACTTTTTTCTCCCGGGACGATTATATTCAAATAGTAGAAGGATTAAAAACGATAACTTTGCTTTTTGATCAAAAACTAGTAGAGAGAATCAAATCAAATTTCCCGCTGGAAAATGTACTCGAGGAAAAGAACAACCTTGCAGCAATAATTATAACAAGTCCCCAGAAAATAGTTGAAACCCCGGGCTGTATAACCAGTTTTTACAACGCCCTTTCAAGGGTATATATAAACATTGAGGAAACGTTAAGTTGCTCCACCGAAACAATCATTGTTTTGCAGTTGCGAGATGTTAGCAAAGCATTGACTGCTTTAACAAACTTAATATCAGAAGCAAGAAAAATGGCTGAAAAACTGAAATCAAGTAGAAATTCAAGACTTCAATTAAAGAATGACCAATTTTGACCAAAATTCAAATAAACATTCTTTTTAGCCTATTGATCAAAATCTTTTTTAAGTTTACTTCTATATAAAATTGCGTCCGCCTCATGAACGGACCTATCTTCCATAGTCATCTTTTAATGATTTAAGAAGGAGGACTTTAATTGTTGATAAAATTATTATAAAAAATATTTTTGAGTTTAGATTATTTTGAATGTTTTCAGTATTGTTTTAAATTCCTCGTCTTTGAGGGAGGACTTCCTTCCATTCTCGTATATTTCCCTTATTTTTTCCATAATCATAGCTAGTTTTTCTTCGTTTGGTGTTTGTCCTGTAATTTCTTTTATCTTGTATTTCACAACGTTTTTTCCTGATAGTTTTCCAATGGTTATGCGTCTTTCGTTTCCGACAAGTTGGGGTGGGTAGGGCTCGTATGTCCATGGGTCCTTTATTACTCCGTGGGTGTGTATTCCTGACTCATGGGCGAAGCTGTAATCGCCCACTATTGCCTTGTTAGGGGGGATAACGTATCCTGTTGCTTTGCTTATGAGTTCAGCTATTTTCCTAAGCTTCTGCGTTTTTCCTTCAAACTTTTTTACGCCGTAGTGCATGTAAAGGTTCATTAAGACCTTTTCAGTTTCAGCGTTTCCAGCCCTTTCTCCAATGCCTAAGAAGGTTGTGCTTGCGTAGATTTTATCCCATACGCCTGAGGCTGCCCTTATGGCGGCCATTGTGTTTTCAACAGCGTTTCCAAAGTCGTCGTGGGCGTGAATTTCTATACTATCTATTTTTGTCTCCCTCTTTATCGCCCTCACCTTTTCTGGAATGCCGTTAGGCAAGGGAGCGTTAAAGTCTGATAGGCCTACGCCCACCGTGTCGCATATGCGGTAGCATTCAGCCCCAGCCTCTGCTACAGCGTTTATGTACTTCTTTTCAAAGTTCCAGTCTGATCTTGTGCTGTCTTCTCCGTGGACGAATGTTCTCAGCCCATGGTCTTTAGCAGCGTATTCAACAACTTCTACAACTTTTTGTAAGAGCTCTTCAGGAGTTTTATCAGGCCATTTCGCCTTAAAGTGTATGTAGGAAACTGGATGAGAGATGCCTACTTCATTAAAGTCACATTGAATGGCGCTGTCCACATCCTCCTTAACAGCCCTACACCAGCCGGCCACCCTTATGTCTAAGCTCATGTCTTGAATAAGTTTCACAGCCTTCCTATCTGACTTCTGGTAGTGGAAAAGTTCAACCCTTTCAACACCAACTTCGCTTAGAAGCTTCACTATTTCAGCGGCATGTTCAGGGCTAACGGCTAAGCCTGGCATCTGGATGCCGTCTCTAAGTGTGGTGTCATCTATTATTGGGTCTGTTTTTAAACTCATTTTGAAGTAGAATTTTTCAAGGTTGGTTTCTATCTACAGTCCCACCTCAAACAACCATTTGGTCGAAAGTTTTCATTGCATAGTTATTTATTTAAACATTACTTATATATGGTGAAGCCGTAAATAGCTGTATGGCTTACAGATGGTTTAAATACTCGATTAAAATGAGGATTAGAGGGGGTTTCTTTGCCTGAAAGGATACAGATGGACAAGCCAATTGTGGAGATGGACGGCGATGAGATGGCTAGGGTGCTATGGGCATGGACAAAGGAGAAGCTAATCATTCCCTATATAGATTTAAAAGTGGAATATTTCGATCTGCACATAAAGGTTAGGGACGAAACAGATGATAGGATAACGAGGCAGGCTGCTGAGGCTGTCAAAAAATGGAGGGTCGGAGTTAAATGTGCAACAATAACTCCTGACGAAGCTCGAGTTAGGGAATACAACCTTAAGAATAGGCTTAAGAGCCCCAACGCCACGATTAGAGGGTTGCTTGACGGCACAATTTTCAGGGCTCCTATAATTTTAGGGAATGTGTCTCCGGCTGTGAGGTTTTGGAAGAAGCCTATAGTTATTGCTAGGCATGCCTTCGGAGACATATATGACGGGGTTGGCCTTGAATTTGAAGGCCCAGCTGAATGTGAAATAGTTGTTAGGCAGCTAAATGGGAAGGAGTTTAAGGTGAAGTTTCCAAGGTTTAACGGATCAGGCGTCATCCAAGGAATCTACAACATAGACTCTTCAATTGAGAGTTTTGCAAGAGCCTCTTTCAGCTATGCTTTAGATAACAAGCTTGACTTGTGGTTTGCAGCTAAAGATACAATTTCAACGGTTTACGACAGAAGGTTCAAAGATATATTTGAAAGGGTTTACAATGAAGATTTTAAGTCTAAGTTTTATGATGCTGGTTTAAACTATCAATATTTTCTGGTTGATGATGCTGTTGCCCGTATGGTTAGGTGTGAAGGGGGCTTCGTCTTGGCATGTAAAAATTTCGAGGGAGACGTTTTATCAGATTTTTTAGCCTCAGCCTACACTGGAAGCCTAGCCCTAATGACCTCTGTGCTTTATTCTCCTCAGGGCCATTTCCTTTCAGAGGCGGCCCACGGCACGGTGCAGAAACACTACTATAGATACCTGAAGGGCAAGGAGGTGTCGACTAACCCTATAGCCATAATATTTGCATGGACAGCCGCTTTAAGGAGGAGAGGCGAGCTGGATGGAATCGAAGAGCTTGTACGGTTTTCTAAATGTCTTGAAAAGGCTGTTAGGCAAACAATAGAGACTGATCGCATAATGACGCCAGACGTGGCTAAAGTTTCAGAAAAGCCTGTGGAAAAAGTGGTTTCCACACAGGATTTTCTAACCGCAGTGAAGGCTAATTTAGATAAAATATTTAACAAGTTAAGCCATTAGTTTAATTGTTTGGCTATTGAAGCAGCGATCCCTTCTTTTTAACGTAGGAAACTAGCCCTCCAGCATCCAATATTTCTAAAAGCATTTTTGGGAAAGGATTAAATTTCACCTCTATGTTTCTCGTCTGGTTTTTTAAGCTGCTCCTTTCAAGGTTTATTTCCAGAAGGTCTCCGTCAGCTGTTGAGTCCACGAATTTTTCTTCCACTGTGATGGCTGGTAATCCTATGTTTATGGCGTTTCTGAAAAATATTCTTGCGAAGGATTTAGCTACAACAGCGGATATTCCAGCAGCCACCATGACTCTTGGAGCCTGCTCCCTGCTTGAGCCGCATCCGAAATTTTTACCTGCAACTATTATGTCGCCGGGGCTTATTTTAGATGCCAGTGTAGGATCTAAATCCTCGAATATGTGTTTTGCCATATCCTCAATTGAGATGGATCTAAACTTATATCTTCCAGCTATGACGAGGTCTGTGTTAACGTCGTCTCCAAGCTTTATGGCTTTTCCCCTAATCATACTTATCACTTCTTTAGATATTTTCTAGGGTCAGTTATTCTGCCTTCAACGGCTGAGGCGGCGGCTGTGGCTGGGCTTGCCAGAAATATTTTCGCCGAAGGATCACCCATCCTGCCTGTGAAGTTCCTGTTAGCTGTAGAAACAGCTATCTCCCCAGGGCCAAGCAGCCCCATATGTGCCCCCACACAGGGGCCGCATGTTGGAGGCCCCACTACACATCCAGCCCTTAAAAAAACTTCAATAATGCCCTTTTCTAAAGCCTCTTGGTAAACATGTCTAGAGGCTGGAATGACAATGCATCTCAACCCCTCCTTAACTCTCCTGTTCCGCAGTATTTCTGCAGCTGCAGATAAGTCTTCAAACCTGCCGTTGGTGCAGCTTCCAATAAAAACCTCATCCACCTCCACATCTTCAACCTCTGAAACTGAAACCACATTTGAAGGGAGGGGTGGTTTAGCAACAAGCGGTTCAAGGCTGCTGCAATCCAGCTCTATTTCGCTGAAGTAATCTGCGTCAGCGTCAGGCACGTAGGGTTCCACGGGGAATAAGGCGGCTTTAGCTCCCATCTCAGCTGAAAGATTAGCGATGGTGGCTCGTGAAGATTTTGAAAGCGATGGTCTGAGAAGGTCATGGTATTCAAGGGCCATGTATCTGGCTCCATCTGTACCAAGCTTCCCCAACAATGCAAGGGCTATGTCCTTTGCAGAAACTCCAAAACCCAAGCTGGGACCCTTCAACGTGATTTTTATGGTTTCAGGAACCCTAAACCAAAGCTTTCCGGTTGCAAGGGCGAAGGCTGCATCTGTGCTTCCAACACCCACTGCGAAGGCTCCTACAGCTCCATGTATTGTTGTATGGGAGTCAGCCCCGACGACGACTTCTCCAGCTTTTACAAGTTCATTGTCTAACACAACTTGGTGGCAGACACCTTCCCCAACATCGTAAAGTTTAATTCCATGGATGGTGGCGAAATCCCTCATTTTCCTATGAAGAATTGAAGACTGAACAGATGGGCTTGGCGCTGCATGATCAATAAAAAGGCTGCTTTTTCCTGCAAGCTTAAGGTTTGAAACTCCAAATTCCCGGATAACATCAATCATCAGGGGGGCGGTTCCGTCATGGGCGAAGACGAAGTCAACATCTGCAACAACAAGATCTCCAACCTTCACCTGTCTCGCCCCCGACGCCTTGGAAAGTATCTTTTCAGCCGACGTAGCCATACCAAACCCGCGAGAGACGTGGCAACTTAAGATGTAGTTTTCATGTTTCTTTTTATCTTTTTTCTTTTATGTTTAGCGTTAAATGTTTGGTTGAGCAGCTAAGGCTTTTTGAGAGGAATAAGGTTCCTTTAGGGCTTGCGCACACGCTAAGCACAAGCTCCGTTAAGGTGTTTCGCTTTCACCAATAATAACGCACGGATGCTTCTCTGAAAAGAGTGTAGGGCACATCGTATGCTTTGTAAACGTTTAATCTTTCTCTGTCTTGAGCTTCTATTAGGATGCCAGTGTGCAGCGTTATTTCAGTCTCGTAGAGGTGGCGGTTGTTTCTCCATTTTCTTTTGCCCTGTCGAAGTATGCAACGTTTAAAAGGGCTATGCCGCGTGCACTTGCATGTTTAAGTTTTCAAAGTTTGTGTGCAGACATGATGACGCTGAAGAAGCCACCAACAAAGAGGGGGGCGACCAAGCAAATCAATGGAAGACGGCAATAACTATAACGACGGATATAACTTGTTTAACTATTTTCCTCAACCACGTTGTCACATTTAATGTGGCACATCTGGTTATAAAGAAACTCAAGGGTAGCAATTGACATGTTCAGCGTTATTGCTTCAAAGAACCT
>ERZ1669248.73-NODE-73-length-64141-cov-5.438395_pt1 | contig 64141 bp, 54 predicted proteins | sample MGYA00579296_ERZ1669248 | MGnify/ENA primary metagenome ERZ1669248 (study PRJEB41166, sample SAMN08046057) | hot springs metagenome | biome: hot spring; feature: neutral hot spring; material: thermophilic sediment; isolation source: thermophilic sediment from...
AATACTTCACAAACCAGTTAAATATATCTCCTACAGCAGACTGCCCTGCCTCGAGTCCATAATATCCTGGAAGAATTGAACCATCTACTATTCCACAAAGCCCAGGTATGTCAGGAAGTTTCTCAGTATTTGGTACCACCATCATATCGCAAGTAGAAGTGCCTATAACCTTCACAAGCACACCAGGCTTAATTCCTGCTCCAACTCCACCCATGTGAGCATCAAAAGCTCCTACAGCTACTACTACATCTTTATTTAAGCCAAATTTATCCGCATAATACTCTGATATATATCCAAAAGGAACATCAGAAGTATAAGCCTTATCGTATAGCCTATCCCTCAAATCTGCTAACTTAGGATCTAACTGAGAAAGAAATTCCTTACTGGGCAATCCTCCCCATTCCAAATTGAACATAGCTTTATGCCCTGCTGCACATATACTTCTTTTTATCTCATGAGGTTTAGTCTTTCCTGTCAAAACTGCTGGTATATAATCACATATCTCAACCCAAGTATATGCAGAATCAAACACCTTAGGATCTACTCTTAAACAATGTAATATCTTGGAGAAAAACCATTCTGAGGAATATACACCCCCGTATTTCCTTAAATAAGGATATCCCTTCTCGTTAGCCAGTCTCGTTATCTCCTCGGCTTCCTCATAACTTGAGTGATCCTTCCAAAGCCACGCTAAAGCATTAATGTTATCTTTAAATTCTTCATGAAAGGCAAGAGGAACCCCATCCTTATCTATTAGTAAAGGAGTACTTCCTGTAGTATCTATTCCTATACCTATAACATCCTTTCTACTAAACTCCTTACTATTTTTCTCTGCCTCCCTTAATGCTCCTTCTATAGTTACCTCAAGACCTTTTATATAATCTGCCGGATGTTGTCTTGCCACATTAGGATTTTTAGGGTCAAGAATTACGCCATCTTCTCCATGTTCATAATTATAAACATACGTGCCTAATTCTTCTCCATTACTTATATCTACTACAAGGGCCCTCACAGAATTGGTCCCATAATCTAAACCAATAGCATATTTACCCATATATGCACCTCCCCAAAATATTCTTCAATTTTTAGTAATAATTTTACTAAAAATAAGTCAAAAATAAAATATTAGTAGTTCAAGTAATCTCTAAGCTCTTTATTAAAAGGCTGAGATAGGATCTCATCTAAAACAGAAAGCACTTGCTCATAAGACCTAGTTCTTGGATCTCTAATTAATATCTCTTCCAGAACCTTTACATCTTTGGAAATAAATCCCTCCAATGCCCATTCCATTCTTAAAATTCTTGGTATTAAATAGAAGATTTTTATTCTATGAGTAAGATCAGGCTCTATTTTTTCATGCTTTATTCCCGATTCATCTACCCATACAGGAATCTCCACCACTACATCATCAGGAATTCCAGAGATAGTACCCCGATTAGGAACATTTAGTATTAATCTTGAATTACCTCCGCCAGTAATGCTATTTATAAAATGTACATGTTGCTCACCGCTTAACTTATCTCTATTAAATAGCTCAGGCCATATATCCATGAGCTTTATACTTTTATCTTTTTCCACTTCTTTAGCGAGTTCAATTATCTTTCTTCTACCCTTCCTCAATTCTTCGTGAAATTTAGGTCTTTCTATCTCATTATCAATACCCCCAAATTTTCCATACCACTTTTTCTTAGTCTCAAGATTATAATTATATTTCCAAGTACCATTTCTACAGGTATCTCCTATAGGAAGCATCCCATAAAATTTATACATATCTATTACCGCAGGACTCATTTGAAGATCCCATGGGTTTTTAGGTTCCCAATTTTGAGCCTCTTTTTCAATCCATTCGTCAAGAAGAGGATAAGCATTTTTGCCCCTATATAAAAATCTGTTCAAGAAGATCCCATGATTAACACCAGCAACTTGCCAATCCACCTCTTTCGGATCTAATCTTAAAGAATTGAACACTTCATATACTCCATGAAAGCCATGACATATACCTACCACCTTTATATCAGTTAACCTGTTCAAAAGCTGACTAATCTCAAACACAGGATTTGCAGTTTGAAGTAACCATGAAGATGGAGCATATTTTTTCATGGCTTTTGCTATATCAAGAGCAAGCTTTAAATCGTAATAGGAAATAAGCCCATAAGTATAAGTAGACACCATATTTAATTCTTGACTATCAATTCCCCTATAATAGCCATGTTTTTCTCCAATTTGGGTAATTAAATCATATTTTATAAATCCATCTTCGTGTCCTTGAGGAAAAGGAAGGGCAGTATTTATAATAAAATCTGCTCCTTCAATCCCCTCTTCAAGACTTTTTGTCTTTTCAAATCTTAAGTCAGCTTCAAGCTCTTCTATATACTTTTTAGCAAGAATATAAGAGGCATTTAACCTTTCTTCATGTACATCTACCATGGATATTAAAGTCCCATTTAATCTTGGCGTTTTAGCAATATCCCCAATAATCTGTAAAGAAAACCTAATACTTCCTGCTCCTACAATAGCTATTTTCATAAGATTAACCCCCCTTCAAAATTTATTTGAACAACACAAGAAAAATTATACCTAAAAGTATAGTAAGGGATACATAAAAAGAGGCAAATTTTGAATTTAAACCCTTTTCGTTGGAATAAATTACCACTACAAGGGGTGCTGGAAGCAGTACCCCTATGGAGATAATTTTAACCATTAAAGAATGCCATATAGATCTTAATACCAAAGAAAAAATTATTCCTGGGATAAATCTTATTAAAGTTCCATATATTAAGGCTCTTATTTCAGCTTTATTTAACCTAAAATCTAAAAAATAACCAAGGGTAAAAAGAGCAAGAGTAGAGTTGGGAATAGAAAGTTGAGATATAAGAGAGATAAAAATTTCTGGAAAATTAACTTTTAAAAGACTTAATAGAATAGAAATTATATAAACCTGCAAAGGGAAAAAAGAAAAAACTCTCTCTAAAAGATGAGAAGTTTTATTAAAGGACCATCCATCCTCAGACACTAAGGAAAGAGCATAAGAAAGCCCAAAAACAATAAAAGAATTTCCTATATCAAACATCGCCATATAGAGAAGTCCCTCATCACCATAAAGACTTTTAATGAAAGGATAAGAGAAAAGACCTACGTTATAACCACATATTCCTATCAGTAAAGTCCATTTTAATCTATCTTCTAACTCCAAATTGTTTAAAAGTAAAAAACCAATGAGAAATATTAGTAGTCCAAAAAAGAATGAAATTAAAGGAACTATAAAAAGATCAAGCTTCAAAGCTGAAGAAATAAAAACTTTTAAAACAGTTGCAGGAAGGGTTATATATATTACAAGTCTGCTAAGGACCGTTCCTGTATCTTCAGGGAATAATTTTATTTTTTTTGCAATATACCCTATAATTATCACAAGCACATTTATTAAGATACTTTCTGCCATATGAAAAAAATTATATCATTTTTATAGGAGGACAAAAAATGTTAGTTTGGGACAAAGATTACTCAAAATTAATCTCCTATATCAAAATTCAAAAAGAAAAACCCTTTCTTCTTGCTGATGAAAACACCTACGAAGTATGTGGAAAAGAAATTGAAAACAAACTAAAAGAACTAAACATTAACTATGATCTGTTAATATTGCCCAGGGATACTCATGCAAATGAGAAACACATCTGTAAAGTAATGCTTTATGTAGATCACCATCACATGATGGTATCCATAGGTTCAGGAAGTCTAACAGATATTGCAAGATTTATCGCTTATAAAATGAAGCTTAAATTTATATCTGTGCCCACAGCTCCATCTATGGATGGCTATGCTTCTTCAGTTGCAGCTCTTACAATCGAGGATATAAAAACTACGGTAATAGCAAAAACTCCTAAAAAGATCTTTGCCAATCTTGAGATTATAAAAAATGCTCCCGATATACTTAAAAGGGCTGGTTTTGGAGACCTAATAGGAAAGTATACTGCTCTTTCCGATTGGAAGTTAGCAAATATTCTCATAGATGAGCCTTTAAATGAGAAAGTTTATAATGAGATGTATAAAGCTTGTGAGAATACTGTAAAAAGCATAAATAAACCCGATTTTGAAAAACTCCTTCTTGAAGCCCTTATAAAATCAGGAGAATTGATGGCAATTGTAGGTAATTCCAGACCTGCATCGGGCGCAGAACATCATATTGCTCATTATCTAGAATTCTTAGGTTATGAGATATTTCACGGAATAAAAGTTGGCATTTCCACCTTCTATGTAATAGATCTATATGAAAAACTTCTTGAGCTTAATCTTGATAATATTGATGAATATTTAGCTTACAGAATAGATATAGACCAGTGGAAAGGGGAGATAAAAACCCACTTTCCTAAAAATAGTGAGAGAATAATAAAAGAAAACATAGAAAGGATTAAAAAATTTAACGATCTATCTTTTAGAAAAGATCTGATAGAGAGAATAAAACTGAACAAGCACAAAATATATGCCATTGCAGAAAATCTCCTTGATAAGAAAGAAGAGATAACAAAAGCATGTAATAAAATTGGATTTTCTACAAATCCAGAGGACTGGGGTATTAAAAAGGAAGATATCAAAAAAGCAATTCAGTACGCTTTATACATAAGAGATAGATTTACTATTCTTACTTTATATCAATTTTTAGGAATTTTAAAAAATTTTTAACTGATGTATAATATTGTTAAGAAAGTTAACTTTTCTAAAAGGGGTATAACTTGAGAAAGAGGATTGGAGTCATAGTAAACTACTTATATGAGGAATACCAATTAAAGGTAATCTCTGGAATAATTAATACTTCCAGAAAGTATAATATTGATCTTTTCATCTTTGTGGGAGGAAATCTAAATTACGATATAGAAAACCTACAGAGAAATAAAATATATCAGTTGATAAACTATAAAGATATTGATGGATTAATAATTCTTGGTTTAGTCCTTGGATACAACATACCAAAAGAAAAGATTATTGGATTCTATAAAAATTTTAGTGATATACCTACAGTAAGCATTGGGCTTACCGTAGAAAACTTTCCTTCTATTACCATTGATAACTCAAAGGGCTTTATTAACCTACTTGATCATCTTGTAAAAGACCATAAATACAAAAATTTTACCTTCGTAACAGGACCTCTAAACAATGATGAGGCAAAAGAGAGATATGAGATCTTTTTGAAAATAATGAGAGAGAACAATATAGAGATAAAAGATGACTATATTTACGAAGGGGATTTCTCAAAGTTTTCTGGGATTAATGCAGTAAGAACTTTTTTGGACGAGAGAAAGTTAAAGCCAGATGTAATTGTCTTTTCCAACGACACGATGGCTATAGGTGGAATAGAAGAACTTAAAAGAAGAAAGATAAAAATTCCAGAAGATATTGCAATAACCGGCTTTGATAATATTGAGGAATCCTATTTTATAACCCCTTCTCTTACTACCGTAAACCAGCCCCTTTACGAGCTTGGAGAAAAAGCATTAGAGATCTGCTTATCTATAATCTTAGGAGAAAAAGTAAAAGAGAATATTGTCCTCCCCACAAGATTAATAATAAGAGAATCTTGTGGACATAAAGAAGAAATTTTTAATAAAGCAATTCCACCATCGGAAAAGAAAATAGTAAATATTACTGAGGCTAAAATTCTAAAAAATAAATTTTTAGAATTTCTAACAGAAGATTCTCAAATTAAAAAGGAAAACTATGAGTTGTTCTCTAAAATTTATGATCTATTTTTTACCTCCCTATTTGAGAAACGACAAATCTTTTTAGAAAAAATTCATGAGTACTTGGAAAAAAATCTCTCCACCACAGAAGAGTTAAAAGAAATAGTGTTTTTAATTGACTCCTTTACTAAAATATATTTAGAAAAAGATTTAAAGAAAGATGCAGAAACTCTAATCCTGAAAGCAGAAAGAATAATAAGTACTTATTCAGAAAAGTTATTAAGATATGACCAATACAAAACTAACGAAGAAATAGAACTTTTAGGATATATTGGTTCTGATCTACTTTCAAGTTTTAGAATGGAGGATATTATAGAAAGGATATCTGCAAGACTTCCAGAGTTAAATATCAACAGTTTTTACCTTGTATTCACCGATGAAAACCTAAAAGAGAAAAAGCTTATATTTGCCCACTTAAGAGATGAAAATGTTCGAGAAGAAATAAAACTTAGCTTTGATGAAATAATACCTAAAAAACTTTATCCTAAGGAAAGAAAAGAACTTATAGTAAAACCTCTTTATTTTCAAGAAAACTTTTTTGGATATATGGTATTGGAGTATGGTCCCAAGAGAGGTGTAATATATGAAATTTTAAGATCTCAGATTAGTGCAGCCATTCAAGGAGCAAAAATCTTCGAAGAACTAAACCGATTAGCCATTACTGACCCACTAACCCAACTTTTTAATAGGAGATATATTGAAGAGGAACTTAGAAAAGAGATAGAAAGATCCAAAAGATATTCAAGACCATTGTCGGTTATGGTGCTCGATCTTGATAATTTCAAAATTATAAATGACATCTTGGGTCATCAATACGGAGATGAAGTACTAAAGAAGATTGGAGAAAATTTGAAGAAATCTTGTAGAAAAGTAGACACCGTAGGAAGATTTGGAGGAGACGAATTTGTAATAATCCTGCCAGAAACGAATCTTGAAAAGAGTATAAAAGTTGCAAATAAAATAATAAAAAACCTTGAAAAAATGGAGATAAAATTTCCCAACGGTGAAAAAATATACATAAGTATAAGTATTGGTATAGCATCATATCCGGAAACCAGTAAAGATCCAGAAAAAATTTTAAGTCTTGCTGATTCAGCAATGTATAATGCAAAAAGATTAGGAGGAAAGCAATATTCTATTGCAAGTTTTTAAAGATTAAAATTAAATATCAAAGCGGGGGAGGATGAATTTAATGCGGAAAAATATTGGAATATTCGTAGACAATTTAAATGTATATCAATGGAATATTTTAAAGGGAATTTTCTCATATGCAGAGAGAAAGGATATAAATCTCTATTGTATTGTAGGAAAAACCTTAAACTCTCCCTTTGATTATGAAAAATGCGCCAATAAAATCTATTATTTGATCTCTAAAAAAGATATTGATGGACTGATAATGTTCACCTCTGCTTTAAGTTCTCACATCCCTAATGAAGAAACCATAAAATTCTGCAAACTATTCTCTGAAAATATACCTACTGTAAGTATTGGACTTCCCTTAGAAAAGGTTCCAAGCTTTATTGTTGACAATATTAATGGTTTCAAAGAACTTTTGATCCATCTCATTGAAGACCATGGTTATACAAAGTTTGCTTTTATAACTGGGCCCATGGATAATATTGAAGCCAGAATAAGATATGAAACTTTTATAGAGACTTTGTCTCAATATGATATAAAGGTACCAGAAGATCACATATATTATGGAGATTTTCTACATGAATCAGGGAAAAACGCTATAAAAACCTTTTTTGATGAGAGAAAGATAAAACCCGAAGTTATTATTTCATCCAATGATGACATGGCTCTTTCAGCTATTGAAGAACTCAAAAAAAGAAACTTTCTTATACCAGAAGATATTAAAATTACTGGATTTGACGATGTAGAAGAAGCAAGCTTTATAACTCCACCTCTCACTACGGTAAGACAACCCCTTTTTGAGATGGGCGAAAAAGCTATAGAGACCTTAGTAAATATTATAGAGGGAAGAGAAATAGAAAATATGGAACCTCTTCCCACTAAATTAATTATAAGGGAATCTTGCGGATGTAAATATTCAGCGCTGGACAGAGCAAAGGTGGAGCCTAAAAAAGTAAACATAAGCCTCTCCTGGGAGAAATTAGAGGACTTAAAAGAGGAATTTGTAAAAGTGGCAAGTAAAGTCCAGTATGAATTAGAAAAAAATGAGTTAATAGAACTTTACAAAAGCTTTCTTGCCAGTTTAAGAGAGAAAAATCCAGACTATTTTATCAATTATCTCCAGAAACTCCTTAAGACAAGGGAATTAATCACCCCTCAAATAGGATATTTCCAAGATTACATTTCCACATTAAGAAGATTTGTCATATATTATGTGGATAAAGATGATTTGGCCTTTGCAGAAAATCTTTGGCATCAAGCAAGGGTCATAATAAGCGATTATGCAGAAAGGTCTCAGGGATATAAAAAAGCTCAATTAGAAGAAGATTTTCAAAATCTGACAGGTTTTGGAATAAATCTAATTTCTTCCTTTAATAAAGATGCTATTGTAAATTATCTAAAAGATAATTTACCTGATCTTGGTATAAAGAGCTTCTATATTGTAGAGCAGGAAAATTCTCAGAATAAAAAGAATTTACTTTTTGGCTATTCAGAAAATGCAGAACATAAAGATATAAAATTTTCAGACGAATTTATACCTAAAAGAATTCTCCCTAAAAGGAGATTTACATATATTATAGAACCCCTATATTTCCAAGATACATTTTTTGGATATGCTCTTTTTGAACTTGGTATCCCACATAGATTTTTTTATGAGATTCTAAGAACCCAAATAAGTGCAGGAATCCAGGGAGCAAAATTATTTGAAGAAAGAAGAGCATATGAAGATCAGCTAATAGAACATATCCGAGAGTTATCAATTCTAAATGAGATTGGAAATACCATAACCTCCTCCATCGAACTAGATCTAATATGGGATCTTGTCTCAAGCAAAATAGCAAATCTATTTGATTATGATGCTTTTTACTTAGCTCTTCTAAATGGAAATGAAAATATCTTAGATATAAAAGTGAAAAAACTTAAAAAGACTCATGAAAAGTTAACTAATGCAGACAAAAACATAATAATAGAGTCAATAAAAAATAATAACCCTATGCTTATAAAGAAAGAAAACAAAAACATTTTATGTGTACCATTAATTACAGGAAGAGGAGTAAAAGGTGCCATAGTCCTTAAACATGAAAATGATGTATACACCGAGAAGACAGTAAACTTTTTAAAAGCTATTGCCAATTATATTTCTATAGCTATTGAAAATGCCCTTCTATTTGAAGAGATAAAGAAATTAGCAACCATAGATCCTCTTACAGGAGTTCTAAATAGGAGAGCTTTAGAGGAAGGGTTTAACAAAGATGTAGAAAGGGCAAAAAGATACAATAGACCCCTTTCTGCAATAGTAATAGATGTGGACAATTTTAAGTTATTTAATGATACCTATGGACACACTTTTGGAGACCAAGTACTAAGAGAGTTAGCGAAAATTTTAAAAAATTCATGTAGAAAAACGGACTTAGTAGGAAGATATGGAGGAGATGAATTCGCAATAATCTTACCAGAGACCAATTTAGAGGGGGCTATTAAACTTGCAGAAAGATTATTAAAGAGTATTAGAAACTTAACCATTACAACTCCTACGAACAACAAAATCCCTATAAAAATAAGTATGGGAATAGCATCTTATCCTGATGATACTAATGAACCAGAGAAACTATTGACCCTTGCAGATACAGCCATGTACAAAGCTAAAACTTCAGGAGGAGATTCTTTTAGTACCATATCTTGCTCCTACAAAACTCCCATGTCCAAAGAAGCCCCTAAATTTGATGAATTTCTTGGTTTAATTAATGCCATTGATAACAAGGACAATTACACTTATACTCATTGTAACGAAGTAGCCAAATATGCAAGAAAAATTGGAGAAAAATTAGGACTTTCTAAAGAAGATCTTGAGATATTAGAGCTTGCAGGAAAACTTCATGATATTGGAAAAATTGGAATACCCTTCGAAATACTTAAAAAACCAGGACCTCTAACCGATGAGGAATGGAAGATTATTAAGGAACATCCAAGATTAGGCTACCTTATATTAAACCAACTTCCCAAAATGGAAAAACTCCTTCAGGCAGTACTTTATCACCATGAGAGATATGATGGAAAAGGATATCCCCAAAGCCTTCAGGGAAAGGAAATTCCTCTTCTTGCAAGGATTCTCGCAGTAGCTGATGCCTACTCTGCAATGAAATCCAATAGACCTTACAGAAAAGGCCTTTCTAAGAAAGAGATCATTAATGAAATAAAGAAAAATATGGGCAAACAATTTGATCCAGAGATTGCCCAATTATTTTTAGAATTATTAGAAAAAGGAGAAATTGAGTGATATAATTTTTTTTAAAACATATATCAAAAAAGGAGGCTTTCATAAAAATGAGAAATTTTGTATTCCATAATCCTACAAAGATCATCTTTGGAAATGACTCAACTAATAAAGTGGGAAAGGAAACAAAAAATTATGGAAAGAAAGTACTTCTCATTACAGGACAAGGAAGCATCAAAAAAATAGGATTATATGATAAAGTAGTAGATTTACTCAAAAAAGAAGAACTTGAAATATATGAACTTTCTGGAGTTAAACCAAATCCAAGAGTAGACCTTGTAAGAGAAGGAATAAAAATAGTTAGAGAAAATAAAATTGACATACTCCTTGCGGTGGGTGGCGGAAGCGTGATTGATACCGCAAAGGCAATTGCAGCAGGGCTAACCTATGAGGGAGACGTATGGGACTTATTTACCAAAAGAATTCCCATAAAACCTACTATACCTATTGGAGTTGTCCTAACCTTAGCTGCGACAGGTTCAGAAATGAACGGTAATGCAGTCATATCCAACATGGATACCCAAGAAAAGTTAGCAATTTCAAGTCCTTATCTCTATCCTAAATTTTCTATTCTTGATCCCCAAAATACTGTGTCTGTTCCCCTAAACCATACTCTTTATGGAATTGTAGATATATTGTCCCATGTATTTGAACAATATTTTGATAGAACTGAAGATGCCATACTTCAAGACAGATTTGCAGAAGCTATAATGAGAACAGTAATAGAAACCGCACCAAAACTTGCCCAAAATCCCGAGGATCTTGAAAGTAGAGCCATAATTCTTTGGTGCGGAACTAATGCCCTCAACGGAATAATAGGCGTAGGAAAAGAACAAGACTGGGCTTCTCATGCAATTGAACATGCCATCTCCGCCCTTTATGATATACCCCATGGTCTTGGACTTGCCATTGTTTTTCCTCATTGGATGAAATATGTTATAGATGTAATTCCTCACAAATTCGCTAATTTTGCGAGAAATGTATGGGGTATTCAAGGAGAAGATGATTTTGAAGTAGGACTAAAGGGCATTGATAAACTTATAGACTTTTATGAGAGCTTAGGAATTCCTACTAATCTATCAAGAATAGGAATCAATAATGAACGTTTAGAGGAAATGGCAGAAAAAGCTACTAAATTTGGACCCATAGGAAATGTAAAGAAACTAAATAAAGAAGATGTGTATAAAATTTTAGAGATGTGCTTATAAAAAATCCCTTGACATAATAATCTCATCGTTGTTAAGATTATGCAAATTTCTCATTTTGGGGAAAAGGAGGCTCGCTTATGCATAGGAGTGATGCTGTTAAAAAAGGGATAGAAAAAGCACCTCATAGATCTTTGTTTTATGCCATGGGATATACAAAGGATGAATTAGAAAAACCTCTTATAGGTGTAGTAAATTCTGGAAATGAAATGATTCCTGGACATATCCATTTAGATATAATCACAGAAGCAGTAAAATATGGTATTTTGGAAGCAGGAGGTACTCCTTTAGAATTTAGGGTTATAGGAATATGTGATGGAATTGCCATGGGACATAAAGGGATGAAGTATTCCCTTGCCAGCAGAGAATTAATTGCAGACTCTATTGAAGCTATGGTAGAGGCGTATCAACTTGATGGAATAATACTTATAACCAATTGTGATAAAATCGTCCCTGGAATGTTGATGGCAGCAGCAAGGCTTAATCTACCCTCCCTTATATTGAGTGGCGGTCCTATGCTTGCAGGAAGATGGAGAGGAAAAGATGTAGATCTTATAAGTGTCTTTGAAGGAATAGGACAAGTAAAAGCAGGAAATTTGAGAGAAGAAGACCTCTATGAATTGGAACAGTATGCTTGCCCTGGATGTGGTTCATGTTCAGGAATGTTTACTGCGAACACCATGAACTGCCTTTCAGAAGCTCTTGGTATAGCTCTACCCTACAATGGGACACTACCTGCTGCTTATGATGGTATGAGAAAAAGACTTTCAAAAGAAGCTGGAAAAAGAATAGTCCAATTAGTAAAAGATAATATAAGGGCTCGCGATATTTTAACAAGATCTGCATTTGAAAATGCCATTGCAGTTGATATGGCTCTTGGGGGATCTACAAATACAGTACTTCACCTTCTTGCAATTGCAAAAGAAGCAAAAGTGGACCTACCTCTTGACACTTTCCAAAAAATTAACGAGAGAACCCCAAATATATGTAAGTTAAGCCCAGCTTCTTCTCAACATATTCAAGACCTTCATGAGGCGGGAGGAATACCCGCAGTATTAAAAGAACTTCTCAAAGGGAACCTAATAGATCCAAATGCCTTAACAGTATCAGGAAAAACCATAGGAGAAATAGCAGAAAGTGCAGTAATAAGAGACAGAAACATCATAAGGCCATTGGAAGAACCTTATGCAAAAGACGGCGGTCTTGCTATATTGTATGGAAATCTTGCACCAGAAGGTGCTGTAGTTAAAAAATCCGCAGTCTCACCTAAGATGTTAAAGCATGAAGGACCCGCAAGGGTATTTAACAGCGAGGAGGAAGCTATAAAAGAAATATATGCTGGTAATATTAAAAAAGGAGATATAGTAGTGATAAGATACGAGGGACCTAAGGGTGGGCCTGGAATGAGAGAAATGCTCGGACCCACATCAGCCCTTGCTGGAATGGGACTTGATGAAGATGTAGCCCTAATAACCGATGGCAGATTCTCAGGAGGAAGTAGAGGAGCTGCTATTGGACATATTTCTCCTGAGGCTGCCGAAGGAGGTCCCATAGCCCTTCTCAAAGATGGCGATATTGTTGAGATAGATATCCCCAATAGGACTTTAAATGTGAAATTAAGTAACGAGGAGCTTGAAAAGAGAAAGAAAGAATGGAAGCCCATTAAAAGAGATATTGAGTTTAGTTATTTAAGAAGATACGCAGCTTTGGTTACATCTGCAAGCAAGGGTGCAGTTTTAAAAGACATATATGAATAAAAAGGAGGGTAAGAAATGATTATCACAGTAGTAGATCACTATCCTAAAATACCTAATCCACCTAAGGAGCCAAAACTAAGAAAAGCTATTCATGCTTATGACCAAGGCAAAATTACAAAAGAAGAATTAGAAAAAATATTTGATGAGGTAACCCAAGAAGTTATACAAGAACAGATTTCGGCAGGAGTAGAGTTAATAACCGATGGACAAATAAGATGGGAGGATGGACAAAGCTATATTGCTAAAAAACTTGACGGAGCTCAAATCGGAGGACTTATAAGGTATTTTGATAACAATACTTATTATAGACAGCCAGTAATTGTGGGTGAAATAAAATGGAAAGAACCAATTGTTATAGAAGACTGGAAAAAAGCTCAAAAATGGGCAGGAAACATTCCAGTAAAAGCAGTACTTACAGGACCATACACTATGGCAAGACTTAGCAGAGATGAGCACTACAAAAACTTTGAAAAACTTGTAAAAGCCTATACCAATGCCCTTATAGAAGAAACTAAACTTCTTGAAGAAAACAAGGTAAAATACCTTCAATTTAATGAACCATCTATTCAATACTATCCTGAAGATATAGACCTTTTCATAGATGTATATAAAGAAATGAGAAAATATTTTTCAGGAAATTTAGCTATATACACTTATTTTCATACAGTAATTCCCCTCAAAAACAGAATTAAAGATCTTCCAATAGACACTTTTGGCATTGATTTTGTATCCAGGAAAGAAAACTTTGAGATACTAAAAGAATTTCCTAAAAATCTTGCCTTAGGTTATGGAATAGTGGATGCAAGAAATACAAAATTAGAAACTCCAGAACAAATCGCAGATCTTATAAAACAAGCTTTACAATGGATATCAGAAGACAAACTTTTTGTAAATCCAAGCTGTGGTCTTGAATACCTACCCAGAGAGAGAGCATATGATAAACTGGTAAATCTTGCAAAAGGAGTAAATTTAGTAAGAGGTGAGAAAAGATGAAAGAGATAAAACTACCCATATTACCTACCACCAGTGTGGGAAGTTTTCCTAAGCCAGATTATTTGGTGAAGGCAAGAAACCAATACTCAAAAGGTTTAATCCCTTATTCTACTCTCCACGAATTAGAACTAAAAGCCACAGAAGAGGTTATAAAACTTCAAGAGGAGATAGGAATAGACATATTGGTACATGGAGAAATGGAAAGAGGCGACATGGCAACCTACTTTGCCGAAAATTTAGAAGGATTTACCATAAGTGGCCTTGTAAGGTCCTATGGAAATAGATATTACAAAAAACCTATTGTGATAGGAAAAATAAGAAGACCAAAACCTATAACTGTAGAAATGTTTAAATATGCCCAGAGTCTAACTAAAAAGCCTGTAAAGGGGATGTTAACAGGACCTTACACCATAGCAGACTGGTCCTTTAACGAATATTATGACAATAAAAGGGATTTAGTCCTTGACCTTGCAGAAGTGATAAATCAGGAAGCTTTAGACTTAGAAAAGGCGGGAGCCTTATTTGTACAGATAGATGAACCTGCTGTTCCAACCCATCCTGAGGAGATCGAGATTGCAAAGGAAGCCTTTAAAATTACTACAAGAGGTTTAAGAAGTTTCCTTATAACCCATATTTGTTACGGTGATTTTAGACCTATATGGAAAGAAGTAGTAAATTTTCCTGTACATCAATTTGATCTTGAATTCACTAATAATGCTGACAAACTTTATCCTCTTATAGAAAAAGAGGGTTTTCCAGAAGAAAAATATGTTGCCGTTGGGGTTATTGATGTACACTCCCACAGAATAGAAACAGTAGATGAGATAAAAGCAAGAATAAAAGAAGCCTTAAAACATTTTAGCCCAGAACAGGTATTTATTGATCCCGATTGTGGCTTAAAGACAAGAACCTGGGAAGAAGCAAAAGCAAAGTTGGAAAATATGGTTAAAGCGGTAATGGAGGTAAGAGAAGAATTAATAAAACAAGGATATCCTTCTGAAATCACTATAAGATTAGAGCTATGAGCGAAAAATATCTATTAGAACAATGGAATTTTTGGTTAGATGAACTTTATAGTTACTCTATTCTCAGAAAGTTTATTCTTGATGAGTGGGGATTTACAGATAGAAGGGAAGATATTGAAACTTTATCAAATTTAGAGGTTATAAAACTTGGGGAGAGATGGAAGAAGATTTCTCTCCCCGTATACTTTATAAAAAGAGTTAAGTTAAGTAGAGAGGTGTCGGCTCTCCCTCTTTATATACATCTTGATGTAGGGGGAGAGGCATTTTTATTTTTAAACAATATCCCCTACGCTGGTATAAATCCCTATCACCAAGATCATAAAATTCCCTACAAAGAAGAATATCTCTTTTTAATAGAGGCAGTTCCCAAAGGGCTTTTTGGGCAAAATCAAAAAAACCCTATTTTCAAAGAAGCCTATATCTATCAGAAAGATGAAGAATTATATCGTGCATGGCTTACTTTTTATCTCATAAGAGAGTTTGGACTTGCCTTAGAAGACACAAATAAAGAACTCCAAAAGAAAATCCAAAATATTTTAGAGGAGACCCTTGGAAAAATTGATTTAATAAGCTCTTATTCTGAGTTTATGCTAAGAATTCAAAACACCAAATTTACTATGGACCTTATAAATGGACTTTGGAGCCAACCTGAATTTGAAAATATTGAAAAACCTATACCTGAGGAGCTAAAAAAATCTATTACTCATTATTCTCAATTGGCATTAAAAAGGCTCTCTGAATTAAAAAATGAATATCCTAACATGGGAGAACTCTATGCCATAGGGCATGCTCATATAGATTATGCTTGGCTATGGCCTCGAGAAGAGACCATAAGAAAGGCACAAAGGACCTTTTCTACTGTTCTCACTCTTATGAAGAACTATTCAGACTTTGTCTTTCTTCAAAGTAGTGCCCAAATTTATCAAGATATAAAAGAAAAAAATAAATATCTTTTTGAGAAGATAAAAGAAAAAGCAAAAGAAGAAAGATGGATAATTGAGGGAGGAACATGGGTAGAAAATGATTGTCAACTTCCTTCTGGAGAATCCTTTGTAAGGCAATTTCTCTATGCCCAAAAATTTTTTGAGAAAGAATTTGGGATAAAATGTAAATTAGCATGGCTTCCTGATACTTTTGGCTTTAACCCTAACCTTCCTCAAATCCTAAAAAAGTCAGGTATTAAATACTTTGCAACCACTAAACTAACTTGGAATGAAACCAATACATTCCCCTATGATCTTTTCTTATGGAAAGGAATAGATGGAACAAAGATTGTTGCTCACATCTTTGGAAAACACTGCGGCTATAACGGAACCACAGATATTAAAGAGATTATAAAAACCTTTATGGAATTTCAACAAAAAGACTTATCAAACTCTCTTATCTACTCCTATGGATATGGAGATGGCGGTGGTGGACCTACTTTTGAAATGATTGAAAGGCTCAATCTTTTAAAAGATTTTCCCTTAATCCCTAAAATAAGAAAGGAAAATCCTATTAAGTTTTTAGAAAAAATAAATGAAGAAAAACTTCCTATATATTATGGAGATCTTTATTTAGAGCTTCATAGAGGAACCTTTACTACACAAGGAAGGATAAAAAGACTCCACAGAATAGCAGAAAACCACCTAATAACTATTGAGAGTTTAGCTACCCTATTTAATGCTCTTGAAAATACTTTATATCCTAAGGAAGAAATAGACAAGCAATGGAAAAAACTTTTAAGGAATGAATTTCATGATATTCTTCCAGGATCCTCCATAAGAGAAGTCTATGAAGATACAGAAAAAGAACTTAAAGAAATCCTTGATTTTAATATCAATTTAACCTCAAAAGATAAGGGAGATTTCCTTCTCATATATAATCCAACTTCCTTTCCTCAAGAATTAAATTTTGAATTAGATTCTAATCAAGATTTGACCCTAGTATACAAAAATAAAGCTTTGCCCTCTCAAAAAACTTATGACAAAAAAATGTTAGTTTACTCGAGAGACGTATTAATTGAGCCTTTCAGTTTTATAACCCTTCAAGTTTCAAAAGAGGAAACCTACGAAAAAATAAGTACTGATCTCATTATCGGAGAAGATCATTTAGAAAATTCTTTTCTCAAAGTAAAAATAAATGGCGATGGAACCATAAACGTTTTATATAAAGACTTAAACAGAGAAGTTTTTAAAGAAAGAGGAAATCAAATATTTGCATTTCCAGACAGACCCAGATATTGGGAAGCATGGGATATACCTTTAGAATATGAAAAATTTGGAAAAGAGATAAAAGACGTAGAAAAAATTGAGATAGTGGAAAAGGGACCTTTAAGAGCCCAAATAAAAGTTGTAAAAAAATATAAAAGTTCAACAATAACTCAATACTACACTCTCTATGCCTATTCAAAAAGATTAGACATTATCAATGAAATTGAATGGCACGAAAGAAGAACTATGCTTAGAGTTTATTTCCCTATAAATATATTTACTCCAATTACTCAATACGAAGTTCCTTATGGAATTTATTGGAAACCTGTACACAAAAATACCTCCTGGGAAAAAGCTCAATTTGAAATCCCAGTACAAAGATTTATTGATCTATCCCAAAGAGATTTTGGGGTAAGTATAATCAACAATGGAAAATATGGTCATAGTATTGACGAAAATATTATAGGAATTACCCTCTTAAGATCTCCTATAACACCTGATTATATGGCAGACATAGGTATCCATAACTTTACATACTCTGTTTTTCCTCATTTAGGAGGCTTAGATGAATCAACCTTAAAAGAGGCAGAAGCACTTAACAGACCTTTGTATATTATGGAAATATCTGAAAATAAAGGAGAAAAAAGATTTTTAAGTTGGGATAAAAGAAACGTTATTATTGGAGCGCTTAAAAAATCGGAGGATGAAGAAGGAATAATTTTAAGATTTATAGAGTATCTTGGAAAAGAAGAAGAGGTTGATATAAACTTTGATATTCCTATCAAAAAAGTTTATGAAACAAATCTTTTAGAAGAAATAGAACAAGAAATACCCCAGAAAAACTCTTGTTTTAAATTGCATTTCAGACCCTTTGAAATAAAAACTATTAAAATAATTTATTGAATTACGTAAACTTTTGTGGTATAAAAATCAAAAGAATTTTCCCTTTAATCTTTTTCACTTTTTTAGAAGTTATTTTTGTAAGTGTTGTAAAGTTGAAGGTATAATTTTCCAAAATGGCAATACATATAAACTAATACCCAATATAAAATACGAGGACATCCCCCAAAATCTCCTTACTCAAAAGAACATATATTACAAAGATAATTACTTTTATGTTTATACTTTAACGAAAAGCTCACTAAACTCAGTAGAGCTAATATTTAGTTTTGACATAAAGGATTTAAGAAACAAAATTATAGGTTCTGCTGTTTCTTTTTCTTTGCCTCTTCTTACTCTTCAAATATTCTTTACTATGCTTTTCTACTATTCCATGAAATATACCTACGTGAAACCCCTTGAAAAATTAGCCGAACAAAATAAATAGAAAAGACGAAATCGGAGATTTAACCCGAAAAATCATAGATAAGGCTACTTCAACAAAAAGGAAGCAATCCAAGTATACTTCTTCAGTGTATCTCTGACTTAAATATGGCAAAAAAGCCTGTGGACGTAGCAAGAGTAGTGGCTAAACTTTGTAATGGAAGAATTTTATCAAGATTTTCAAATAATTAGTAGAGAAGAAGCAAAAGAGATAATTGATATACTTAGTTTTGGTCATGATAATAGTTTTTATACTTCAAAGGATATAAAACTATTTGCTTATAATATCCCAGAAGATTATCTTCTCATACCTTTAAAGAGAAATGAAAAATTATACGGATTTGTGGGATTATCAATGCCCTCTTCCTATGACTTACAGGACACTATACTTTCGATCCTGTATCATCTTACTATATCTCTTGAAAACTCTTTTCTTTATGAACACACTGAAAAGCTTTCCTGTATTGATCCTCTTACAGGAGTATACAATAAGAGAAAAATTGATGAGATCTTAGAAAATGAGATAAATAGAGCACTAAGATATAACCGTCCTTTGAGTCTACTGTTCATAGATATTGATCATTTTAAAAACATCAATGATATGTATGGACATATAATAGGAGATAATTTTTTTAAAGGAACTTGCTCTTTTTCTCCTACGCAACACAAGAAACATAGACAGTATAGGTAGATTTGGTGGAGAGGAATTTGTTTGTATATTACCTGAAACAGACCTTGATTCAGCTTATAAAGTAGGAGAAAAGCTAAGAATTAGATGGAACATAGAAAGGCATATAGTACCTATAAATGTTCAAGAAAAAACAGGAACTTTAAGTATAGGGATAGCAAATTCACCTATTCACTCTCAAAACCCCAGAGAACTTTTAATATTAGCAGACAATGACCTTTACAAAGCTAAAAGGGAAAGAAATAAAACATCAATCTTTGAAAAATTCTAAGAAAATTTCCTCTATAACTTTTTTAGGGTTTTCAATCTTTCCTTGTAAAAATTCTCCCTCTTTACTCCCTCTCCATCCATTTCTAAAAAGAAAAGATAAAATACTATTCCAAAGATCTTTCTCTACACTTCTTCCAAATACAAATCCCTGCCCCTGTGGATTAAATAAAACCCCTACTACTTTATCCTTTACAAAAAGCCCTTGAGCTACGTATTTTAAATCTCCTATTTCAAGATCCATCATTCTTGCAACAAATTTATATTCTTTAAATTCCTTTGTCTCTTTTAACAAAGCCTCCAACCTATAGGAATTCAATTCTTCTTTAAGCTTTCTGATCTGCTTTTCTAAGTTATCAGCCTTTGACAAGAGCATATCTACTCCTTCCACAATATTAGGATTCCCTAATTTTTCCTTAATAATTTTGTATTCTTTTTCCCTTTTCTCAAGCTGTTTGATAATTCTCCTGCCTGCTACAAATTCCACCCGCCAATATAGATTATTCTTTTTGTAAAAATCTAATATCTTTAATAATTTTAGTTCTCCTAAACTTTTCACATGAAGACCCCCACAAGGATTTACATCAAGACCTGGAATCTCAACAATTCTTGTACTTTCATCCTTCCAATATATGGAAATAGAGATATTTCTTCCGATATACTCATTAACCTTTCCTTCCACCTCTTTAATAAAACCCTCTGGATCTAACCCTTTATATGGAATCTCAATCTTTGTATGATCTTCAAAAACTTGAAAACCTGTAGTCTCAAGAGAATAATCTTTCTCTAAAATAGCAGAGAGAAGATGCTGGGCAGTATGCTGTTCCATATATTCCCTACGAAGATCTATATTTATAAAGAGATCAACAATTTCACCTATTTTAGGAAAATTTTCCCCAAATATTTTACCTTTATGCCATATTACCCCGTCTTTTTCAAAGACTTTACTTACTTCAAGCTTCCAGGCTTCTCCCACTATTTCTCCTCGATCCGAAGGTTGTCCTCCACCCTCGGGATAAAAGATGGTCTCATCCAAGCTTAAGAGAAGAAAATCTCCTTCTTGTTTTATATCCTCAATCCTACTCTTCCAATTAAAAATTTCTGAATCTTCGTAATAAATTTTTCTCGTTCTCATGGACTCAATTATACATCAAATAAAAAGCCCCTGCTACTTTTTTTCACAGGGGCTTCCCTTTTTCAAACCATCAAAGTTTTGATAATTTAAAATCTTCTGTTATGGCTTCTGCTAGAAGAAGATCTTCGCTCTTCCTTAGGTCTTGCTTCGCTTACAACAATCTTCCTTCCATTGAATTCATAACCATTGTAAGAATCAATAAGTTTTTGTGCTACCTCTTCTGTGGTCTCCACAAAAGCAAATCCTTTGGATCTTCCAGTATTACGATCAGTAATCAATCTAACACTTTGGATCTCTCCTTCTCCTCCGAAAAGTCCCTTGATGTCCTCCTCGGTGGTCTGCCACGATAGGTTGCCTACATACAGTGTCTTAACCAATTTAACGTACCTCCTAAAAAAATTTATTCTTTAATTATACACTTATTATTTTTTTTGTCAAATTTTATTGTGCCTGAGCAGGAGCAGTCGTAAATACTGATTCTGTAAGCTTTACAGTTATGCTATGATATCTCTCTCCAAAATAATTAGTATCCCCTTTACAAATATAGTCCCTTTCTATCTGACCATTAATTGAACCACTTAAAGTATTTGTATTTAAATCAAGAACAAAATCTAAATCTTTTCCTTCTCCTTTTAAAATATCCAGATTATTCTTGAAATTCAGGCTTCTCATAGAATATTCCTGAATTACTCTAATTTTTATGGGTACCTTTGTATTTTTGCTACTCAAGGGAATCTTTAAAAGCCAATTAGAATCAGCAATACCGTCACCATTTCTGTCAGGTATTACAGTGCTGAAAATCTCTCCCCCTATTTCAGCTTCCACATAAAACCTCTTCGAAGAGATATTAATCTTTTCATTTCTTGCAGTATAAGGAGTTATTCCCCTAATATCCTTTACCACCAACCAGATGGTTTTATCTTTATAGACAGGCTCATTTAGAGAATAATTGAAGAGAGAATATTCATAAGAAAATCCATCCCATTCATATATTTGTGCCTTAAATTTTTTAGACCCTACAAGATAGTTTACTTTTACAAAGAAATATAAATCTCCTGATAAAGCATTTAAACTATTTCTTCCAAAAGCAGAGATGTCAAAAAAGGAATTATATATGGGGTCTTGTAAAACTAATCCCAAACTGCCTCCTAATTCAAGACTGTCTTTCAAAATAGTAAGTTCACCACCCATTCCTGCAGAAGCCACCTTATAATCAATCCCAACTTCTGCAAAAGCTTTTGTGTCTATGGATGGCTTTACACCTATAGAACAATTCAAACTATCCAATTTAGAATTTAATTCCAATATTATGCCGCCTCTTATACCAAAAATTCCTGTTATGCTAAAAGGTCCCACAGGAGCAGTAATAGGAAATCCCCAGTCTACATCATATTTTAAGTTTTCCTTTAAACTATAACTGACATTAAAGTTTTTTGAATATTCCTTATTTCCCAGAATGTACACATTTAATTTAGCATCATTATTACTATTTCTTGCCGAATTTAGATCGGCCTCAATCTTTATTAGCTCAGCTTTACGCCCTAAAACCCTGGCTTCTGCTAAAGCATAGGCGTTTGTTAATACTTGATCTTCTCTTCCTTTCATCTCCAGATTTGCAAATATATTAATATTAAAATTATCATCCCCTAATGGTAATTCCCATTTTCTTGAAAAATTATAGTCCTTAAATTCCTTTAGAGGTTCTTCCTTCTGAACAGGCTCAAAAGTAGCAAAAGGCGTAATACTGTGCATAAGTTTTCTTTGCATTTCTAAATCTTCTCTTTTTATTAAAATCCTTTGAATTACAATTTCCTCTTCTTTATCCCTTAAAGAGTATCCATAATCATTTAATTTCTTCTCAATATCATTTATTTCCTTTAAGAATTCTTCTCCTGTAATTTTGTTTCCATTTTCTAAAGTTATTATCTGGTCCTTAGTTATTTTAAAAAAGCTATAATTAAAAGGCTTAAAAGCAATAGGAGTCTTTTTAATAGTAATTATCTTAATATTAGAAGAGCTAAGTATAAGAGGAGTATTTAATCTCACCTTTATACTCTTAATATTTGGAGATATACTCGGTACATTAAAACCTTCTTGATTGCCTTCTGCAAAGCCTAAAAAGAGGAAAACAAAAAGGATGCCAATTAGAATTATTTTCTTCATAATAACCCCCCAGTTTTAAAGATAATTTAATATTAAAACAATTATTTTAAAAAATCAATAAAATTTTAGGGAGTTCTTTTTCTAATTCTTCTAACAATATGATTGGTTAATTCTTCAACAGGTTTTGATCTTTCCTCGGAGATTTTGGGAATAAAGATTCTTGAAAAAGTAAATCTCAACATACCTGAGAGAATAAATATTAAATGATACTCCACAAGATGAATATGGAGAAGACTATTTATGAAATTAACTATTGAAGGAGCAACATACTCTATAATGTAGCCTCCAAGAATAAAAGATATAGCATTGATAATACCCACAAACAAATTTAATACTGCTATATAAAAAGACCTGTTTTCGTTAGGAGAAAGACCCAATGCTAAATTATTAAAAGAAAGATCAATACCAGGCCAAAAAACTCCTGCAAAGATTTGTACGAGTATCACAAAGAACAACCAATTATTGGGAGTAGTAAAGCACCATATGTAAGGTAAAAAACTCACAATAAAAGTACTTATTTGAAGAACAGGCTTATTCCCAAATCTATCTATTAGTCTTCCCAAAATTCTTACCGAAAGAATAGTAGTAACATTGCTAATGATCTGTACATAAAGAGCTATATCAAAGTAACTCATTTTTAGGTACTTTATCATGTATAAATTAAAATAAGGAGCCGAGATATTCAGAGCAAAGTTCCAAAGAACAGCAAATAATAGAAAATGAGAAAATTTAGGATGAGTTATTGATTCCTTAAAGAGTTTAGCAAAATTAACATTTGAAAAATCATTTCCCCTCATAGGAGGATCGTATACCCATATGAAGCACAAAATATCAAAAATTCCCAAAATTACTGCAAATATAAATACTACTGCAAAACCGTAAAGATCAGAAAATCTATCAAGAAACGCACCAATTAAAAGACCACTTATCAATGAAACAAAAGTTGCAAGCATACTTCTATGACTAAAAAACCTTCCCCTAATCTCTATGGGAACCAAATCCCCCATCCAAGACATAAAACTTACATTTATAAAAGCACTACCAATAGCAGTAATGCTTAATAAAAAAACAATGCTTGAAAAAAGAACATTTTTATCGTGGACAAAAAAGGGCAAAATTACCACTAAAAGCCATGGAAGTCTTTGAATAAATCCACCTAAAAAGAAAAGAAGTTTTCTCTTTCTTGTTTTCTCAAGTACATATGAGGCAAAAAGTTGTATAGCACCACCAAGAACAGGCATTGCCAACATAACTCCGTATAAAAGATCTCCAAAACCAAGCTCCTTAGCAAAACCTGCTATTGGTGCTCCTTGGGTAACATTAAAGAATATAATACCAAAGCATACGCCAAGTATTACAAGGCTCAAACTTTTTCTTAATTCTTTATCCTCAACAAAACTTATATCAAATAAATTCCTTACTCTCATAAGAAAAAATTATATCAAATTTACCTCTTTTAAAAACTCCTTATCGGAAAAAATAGTTTTGTAATCACCTACTTTCAAAATTTTCTTTTCCTCGTTCATAACAAAAATTCTGTCAAAAAATCCATTTACCATCTGTAAATCATGAGTTGCAGTAATTATAGTTTTACCAGCAGCTCTTAACTCCTTAATATAGGAAAGAAGCTCTCTAACACTTCTTGGATCAAGTTCATTTGTAGGCTCATCCAAAAGAATAATATCGGGCTCTATTATAAGGAGCGAGGCAAGAGCAACTTTTTTCTTTTCACCTTCGCTCAATTGAAAGGGGGACCTTTTCAAAAGATTTTCAATCCTAAACTTCCTACTACATTCATAAATTTTCCTTTCTATCTCGGAGTCAGAATAGCCAAGTTGAAGAAGCCCAAAAGCAAGCTCGTCCCTTACAGTAGGGGAAAATAGAATAGCATCTACATTTTGAAAAAGTAAGACCACCTTTTTTCTAAAATAACGATTAAAATTAGGGTCCTCAAAACTCTTTTCCCTAAGCTCTCTTCCCTCAAAAAAAACTTTTCCTTCTTGAGGAAATAAAAGACCATCAAGAATTTTTAAAAGGGTAGATTTTCCTGATCCATTAGGACCTAATATTCCTATGCTTTCTCCTTCTTTTATCTCAAGGGATATAGAATTTAAAGCCAACCTTTCAGGAACATAATAGAAACTTACATCTACTAATTTAAATAAAATTTTCGATCCATCCATATTAAAACTCCAATTATTAAAATTTCCATTATTATAGGCAAAAAGTCCTTTATAGTATATTTTTCTCTCTTAATAATAGGATGAAACTCTTTACCAAAACCGCGAGAAATCATTCCTTGAGATACTTCCTCCGAGAGCATTCTTGCCTTCATAAACAAAAGTCCAATAGCAGAACCAATAAAAGAATATTCCCTTTTGTAATTAAACTCAATAGTTCTACTTTTTTTAGCAAGAAAAATATCTTGAGCTAAATTAGCAAAAAAGAATATGTATCTGTAGGTCATATAAATAATAGCGATAGCCAAAGAAGGAACTCCAAGCATCCTCAAACCCTTTACTATATTTATCCAAGGAGTAGTGAAGAAAAGAATATTTGCTAAGGAAATAGAGATCAGAACTCTAAATATCAACCTAAGGGCGACATAAAGCCCTTTATGGGAATAACCTATATTAAGAGTTTCAGGATTAAAGAAAAGGTAAGGAATAACAATAAGAACTGTAAAAAATAATACAAAACTAAAAGAGCGCTTCATGAATTTCCTTAAGTCTATCTTCAAAAGATAAGCAAAGATTAGTAAAAGAAAATAGGCTAACAATAAAAAACAAAGATTGTGAATAAAACTTACTCCAATTAAAGACAAAATTAAGATTACTATTTTTATATCGTCTTTCGCATCCTTCCAAAAATCCGGAGTCTCTACTACCTCAAAGAATAGAAAGTCCTTTACTATTCTGTTTATCTCATATAAAGTTTTATCTATAAAATTATTCATTCTTTTTCTTTTTTACACTCCACCTTCCTATCACATAAGTTATAAGTATAACAACTAAAACCCCAACTATTCCACTGATTATATATCCAATACTTTGATACAAAACATCCTTATCCTCCCAACCCTTTATATTATAGTCAGGAAATAAAGGTTTTGCGAGAGAAGAAAGTTTTTCTATTCCCTTTGGCACATAACCTATCATCTCTTTTAACTCTTCAGGTCCCCACTCTCCCCATGCAGATCCAGCATTGAGAAGAGTAGGCAAAATAATACCTATGGGAGACAAAAGTACAAGAATTAAAATACCTATAAACAATCTTTTCCAATTACTCATTTTTTATCTCCCCCTATTTATTTTCTATTTTTCTTAAATAATAAAGCGCAGCCATTGTAACTACAGCTTCCACAATACCAAAAATTAAAAGATGCTCTACCATCATCGCAGGAATAGCAACTTTCAAAGGATAAGGACAATAAAGAGGAAGCCCATTAGCATCCTTTGCTATATAAGGTTGAATACCAAGCTCTATAGCAGTAAGCAAAGCAGCCACATTTATCCCTACATATGCTCCAATTCCTGCAGAAATAATTTCTCTTTTAGAACCTAAATTTGCCTTCCCTTTCACAAGCTTATAAACATAATATCCTAAAAAAGGCATAACAATTGCCATATTAAAACAATTTGCTCCAATAGCAGTAATTCCTCCATCCCCAAAAATCAGTGCCTGTATTATAAGAACAATAGAGGTAACAAGAGTTGCAGTCCAAGGTCCAAGAAGTATAGCAATAAGGACACTCCCTACTGCATGCCCTGTGGTTCCTCCGGGAATAGGTATATTGAACATCATAATCACAAAAGAAAAAGCTGCAGAGATAGCAAGAAGGGGAACATCTTTTTCTTTTAAAGATTTTTTTACAGCATTATAAGCTTTAGCCCAAAAAGGAACCATTAAAACAAATAGACTTCCATAAGTTTCTGGCCCTAAATAACCATCAGGTATATGCATTACCCACACCTCCGTGTATTATAAATTTTAAAAAAAGTGCTACTAAAAAACTAAAAAATTATATATCAATATATTAAAGGCGTAAAGAAAAAAAATCTGAAGCTAAATAATATCAGTTATGGCAATGTTTGTATGTCTTACCCACTTAAGAGAAGATAGCTCATCATAAAGTCTTTTTATCTTTTCAACTTTTCCCCTTACAAGTATCACTTCCATACAATTTTTTTCATCAAGATGAACATGCAAGGTAGAGATAATTACATCATGGTAATGATGCTGTATGTCCGTCAACTTTTCAGAAAGTCCATAAACATCATGCTCATAAATGAGGCTTATACTTCCTGCTACCTTTTCTTTTTTTAAATTCCATTTTTCCTTTATAATATAATCTCTTATTAGATCTCTTATAGCCTCTGATCTACTATTATATCCTTTATCTTCTATTATTTTGTCAAAATTTTCTAAAAGATCCTCCTCTATAGAAACCCCAAAGCGAACAATTTTAGCCATGTCAAGCTCCCAGTAAAAAATCTTTGAATAAATTATAACACATGAAAATAAATTATTTCACAATTCATACTTTTTAAGTATAATATTTTAAAAACCAATTGAGGTGAAGCATATGAAGGAAAAATTAGAAGAACTTAAAAATTTCTTAAGAGATTGTAAAAAAGTAGTAGTAGCATACTCGGGAGGTGTAGATAGTACTTTCCTTTTAAAAGTTGCAAAAGACACCCTTGGAGACAATGTATTAGCGGTAACCCTTATAAGCCCTATTTTCCCAGAAAGAGAAATTAAAGAGGCAAAAAGAATTGCAGAAGAACTTGGAGTAAGGCACATAATACTGAAAAATGACGAGCTTTTGAAGCATGAAGAGTTTATTAAAAATCCTCCTGAAAGATGCTACATATGTAAGAAATATAATTTTCAAAAAATAATTGAAGTTGCAAAGGAAAATAATATAGATTGTGTGCTTGATGGGAGCAATGTAGATGACCTAAAAGATTATAGACCTGGAAAAATGGCTCTTAAAGAGTTAGGAATCTTAAGCCCTCTTTTGGAATTAGGATTTTCAAAGGAAGAAATTCGAAGGTTGTCAAGAGAATTTAATCTTCCCACCTCAGAAAAACCATCCCTCGCCTGCCTTGCCACAAGAATCCCTTACGGAGAAAGGATTGAGATAGAAAGGCTAAAAAGAATAGAAGAAGGAGAAGATTATTTGACTAAATTAGGGTTCAATCAGGTTAGGGTTAGAGACTATAAAAACATGGCAAGAATAGAAATAGAGGAAGAAAACTTCTCTTTGATCCTAAAAAAGGATATAAGGGAGAAAATTATCAGAAAACTTAAGGAGCTGGGATACAAGTATATAACTCTTGACCTTGAGGGATACAGAACAGGGAGCATGAATCAAGAAATTAAAAAATAGGAGAGGAAAATTTCCCTCCCCTTAGGAAGTTAAACCTAACTCTTTATGTTTTAAATAGATAGCATCAGCAAGCTCATCTAATAATTTAAAATCTTCTTTCTCAGGAAGTCCTTTAACAAGCACAGGATTTAATATTTCTACATTCAAATTTGTAAGATTATTCTTTAAGATTTCAAGAGTTCTTCCACCCCATCCGTAAGATCCAATTATGGATACAAACTTTGCCTTTGGCTTAAGAACATTTGCAAGGTAAGTAACATAAAGAGCCTTTGGATGAGGTCCAGCAAGTACCGTAGGAGTTCCCACTATAATGGTTGCAGCATCCACAAGTGCCATAGCTATCTTTCCAATATCAGCAGTGGATAGATCAAATATCTCTACAGCAATTCCTTTTTCAATAAGTTTATCTGCTAAATAATCCACCATTATTTTCGTACTATCATGCATAGAAACATAGGGAAGAACTACTATATTTTTAGGATCTTCACTTATCCAATCCTTATAAGCATTAATAATAAAATTAGGGTTATTATAAATAGGCCCATGACTTGGAGCTATTAAATCAATATGAAGTTCTTTAATCTTTTCCAAATTTTTCTGAATTATACTACGAAATGGCATCATGATCTCGGCATAATATCTTTTTGCAGCCTCATAAACAATTTTTTCATCCTCCACATATAAACTTGAAGTAGCATAATGGGAACCAAAAAGATCACAGGTGAAAAGAATTCTATCTTCCATAAGATAACTTACCATGGTCTCGGGCCAGTGTACCCAAGGAGTATATATAAACTTTAAAGTTTTATCTCCAAGAGAAAGCTCTTCACCATCATTCACTGTAATAAATCTATCATCAGGTATATGTAAATGGGACTTAAGAAGCTCCTTACCTTTTGGATTGGTCACTACCTTAGCTGATGGATATTTTTCTAAAACAAAAGGAATACTTCCTGAATGATCTTGCTCGGCATGATGGGATATTACATAGTCAATTTTAGATATATTAGAAAAATAGGAGAATAGTATATCTTTTTTAGTGGGATCAACAGTATCTATCAAGGCAGTTTTCTCACTTCCTATAACTAAATAGGCATTATAACTGGTACCATCAGGCAAAGGAATAAGAGAATCAAACAGTGTCCTGTTCCAATCAGGCACTCCCACATAATAAACCTTTTCCTTTATTTTTCTTGGTTTCATTCTCATTCCCTCCAATTTATACTTTTTAGATATACTTTTCGAAAATAATTATAATACTAATAATACAAAATTGCAAAAAATTTTCAATAAGGAGGAACAGCTTCTGAGGGATTAAAGGGTAAAAAGGGAAGGAACATCTTTGTTCCTTCCCTAAGCGGTAAATCCTCCATCAATGGAGATAATACTTCCAGTCATATACCCTGCCTCATCACAAGCAGCAAAAAGTATAGCAAAAGCAATCTCTTCCTCTTTACCCAATCTTCCTATAGGACGTCTTTCAGACATCTGCTTTAATACCTCATCAGCATTAGGCAATTTCTTTAACCTTTCTGCAAGTCCTTGAGTAAAAGTGGTTCCTGGACATACCGCATTAACTCTTATGTTTTCTCTTGCATAGTCAATAGCCATAGATTTTGTCAAAGAAATAAGGGCTCCCTTTGACATACTATAAACACATCTTTCGGGAATTGCCTTCAATGCTACCTCTGAAGATACATTTACTATTACTCCTCCACCTTGTTTTTTCATCTCAAGAACAGCATACTTTGAAAGGAAGAAGGGACCTTTTACATTCACAAGCATGGTCTTATCAAAATCTTCTTCAGAAGTATCCTCCACCTTACCATATACCACTATTCCAGCATTATTAACCAGGATATCTATCTTGCCAAAATTTTCAACCACTTCTTTTATTATCCTTTCGGCATCCTTAGGAGAGGAGACATCTCCCAAAATAAAAATAGCTTCACCACCATTATTTTTTATGATTTCAACAGTTTCCTTACCTTTTTCTTCCGAAATATCATTTACTGCTACCTTTGCTCCCCTTTCTGCAAACATAATAGCAGTTTTTCTTCCAATACCAGAACCTGCACCAGTAATGAGAACTACCTTACCCTTAAAGTTCATCTTTTCTCCCTCCTATTTTCCAAAGATTAAGTTTGGGATAAAGAGCACAAGACTTGGGAAGAAGATCAAAGTAACAATCGCAAGGACTACAGCTAAAAGAAAAGGCCAGGATTCTTTTAAAAACTCCTCTAAGCTAACATCCAGAATCGTACATACCGCATACATGGCGGCAGCACCTACAGGAGGGGTAAAATTACCCACAGCACAAGTCATAACAAAGACAAGTCCAAAATGTACAGGATCAATACCAAGCTTAATAGCGATGGGGAAAAATATAGAACTTAGCATCAATATAAGAACAGTAGCGTCAATAAAACATCCAGCAACAAGAAGTAAAGCAATTAAAATCAAATAAAAAATGTAAGGATTAGTTGTTATACCTAAAATCCAGCTGGAAATTATTTCTGGAATTCTCTCCCAAACAATTCCATAGGAAAATATATTGGAAAAAGCAATTAAAGACATAGTTGCACCTATATCTATAGTAGAATCTCTAAGAGCCTCGATGAAATTCTTTAAAGTCAATTCTCGGTATGCCAAAATCCCTACAAACAATGCATATACCACACATAAAGCTCCAATTTCAGAGGGAGTAAAGAGTCCTCCTCTCAATCCCACAATAAGTATTACTGGAAAGATTATAGCCCAAATACTCTTTATGAAAGAAATTCCAATTTCCACAATAGAAGCTCTCTTTTCTCTTAAAGGTGCAAAATTTCTTATACGAGAAGTAATTGCAACAGTAATCATTAAAAATGTCATCACTAAAAGTCCTGGAATAATGCCTCCTGCAAACAATCTTCCTATGGAGACTTGGGCAATGGTTCCAAACAAAACCAATCCTATACTTGGAGGGATAGTTGGAACTTCAAGAGAAGAATAAACCAAAGCTCCTGCTGCATAACCCTTAGGAAGTCCCCTTTTTATCATCTCAGGTCCAAGCATTCTCGCTTCCATTGCTGCATCTGCAATAGCAGAACCTGATACTCCTCCCATCAAAGCAGAAAGGACACAAGTCACATGAGCAAGTCCTCCCCTTAAATGTCCTACAAGCACCATAGAAAGATCTATTAATCTCTTAGTAATACCAGTATAGTTCATCATATTCCCAGCAGTAATAAATAAAGGAATAGCAAGTAATGCAAAGTTAATATTTTGGGTTAAAGGCAATTGAATAGGAGTTGTTATTGGAATCTCTGGGTGTTGTAAAAAGAAAAGAAAACCTGAAATTGCTATAGCAAAAACTACAGGCATTCCAAGGAGCATAAAAAGGAAAAAGAAGATTATAACCAACAGCATAGCTATTTCCTCCATTTCCTCAAATTATTTATTTCGTCAATAATTTTTACTATGGTTGTTATTGCCAAAAGAAAAGAACCTACAGGAATACTTAAAGTAGCCCACATATAGCTAAAACCATACATTCCTTCGAAGGTTCTATATTTTTGGACAAAAGCAAGTCTAATCCCAAACACAATAAGATAAATTAAGAAAGCTAAAATAATAATGTAGTTAAAAATTTTTATATAACTCTGAACCCTTTGAGGAAGTCTTTTAACTAAAAGATCCACATTCATAAGTTTATCTCTTCTATAAGCAGCATCCATCGCAAACATTGTTGCCCAAGCAAAAAAGAAGCTTGCTAATGGATTAGCCCAATATATAGGACTTCTTAAAGTTCTTGAGACACCGGCAGAAAAAACCAATACTACAATTAAGACCAAAAGAATTTCTGCCATATATAGTTCAATCTTTCCTAATATCTCATATATTTTTCTCATTGCTTTTCAACTCCTCCTGTAAGAATAGAGAAAATTTAAGGGGGTCCTACATTGAACGGACCCCCTTGAAATTTTTCACCTACTTCTTCCTCAGCTCTTTCCAGATTCTATCTTTCACTTCTTTTACCTTTAATACTTCATAAGCCTTTTCTCCAGCTTTCTTAAACGCCTCAAGATCAATATCCTTTGTAGGGACGATTACCATACCCTTTTCTTGTATTAACTTCTTTACTTCTTCTTCTCTCTGGAACACAACCTTGGTTGTTTCAAGTCCTGCCTTATCGCATTCTTCTTCTAAGATCTTCTGATAAGTAGGTGGCAAGCTTCTAAACCATTTAGCACTAACAACCTCAAAGTTAATAAGGAGAATATGTCTAGTTTCATTCACATACTTTAATACTTCATAAAGTCTCATTCCTGGTATGTTGTTATATACTAGCTCTACACCATCTATAGCCTTTTGCTGGAGAGCAGGATAAACATCTCCAAAAGCAAGAGCAACTGGCGTTGCTCCAAGAGCTCTGATAGATTCTTGCCAAACTGGAGTTCCAGGAGTTCTTATTCTAAGACCCTTTTAAATCCTCGGGTTTTTTAATGGGTTTATTAGTCATAAAATGTCTGAATCCTTGAATCCAAGTAAAAGAAAGTACCTTAAAGCCATATTTCTCCTCAAGGGTCTTTAACCAATTATGTACTGTTGGCATCTTCTTTAACTTTGCCACCTCTTCAGGACTGTCCACAAAGTAAGGGCAATTCATAACACCAATTTCTGGCAAATACATAGCCATTCTTGCAGCATCGGTGTTCTGCCCTACATTAGCTCCCTGTCTAATCTGCTCCAATATATCCTCTTCAACTCCTAATTGAGCACTATGATAATTTCTTTTAAGAAAAATTTTTACAAAAATAAAAAATTAAAGTATATTTGTATGTTTAATTATAATTTTATAGGGTGTAAAAATGTCAATAGAGTTATAAGATGAAAATTTTCTACAAAAGACCGGTAAAAAATTACTAATAGGAATCAAAAACAAAAAACTTTTATAGATAACTCATTATCCTTCTTGTAGTTTCCATTAATTTAGAAACATATTCTTCTGGCTTCATCTTCTCGTATTCTGGCCTTACTACCTCGGGAACAATATACCCATTAAATCCCCCATCTCTTAAATAAGTTAAAATCTGAACTAAAGGAATAACCCCTTCGCCTGGAAAAACTTGCTGATTTTCTTTTAAATAATATCTTGGAACGTTTTCTGCATCCTTTAAAAAAACAAATTTTATTTGAGAAAAATCCTTATCTCTAAATACATCAAAATCTTCTCCACCTAAGTAAAAATGAAAAGTATCAAAAGCTAAACTTAATCTTTCCCTCTCTTTTATTAAGTTCAAAACCTTATAAGCTTTACTTAAAGTGTTAACTACTGAGAAAGCATTTATCCTTATTACTATTAGCAAATCAATCTTTGATAAAGACCTTGAAAGATTTTTTGCAAACATCTCCAAAGCCACATTAAAGCTTATATTAGAGGGCTTCTCACAAGGATTAATAAGGAGAAAAGGAAGGTCTAATTCTTTTGAAAGCTCATAAATTTCTAAAATCTCCTTATTTTCTCCTTCTAAAGGGAGTTTGAAATCATGAGAGATTAACAAAGGCTTTATATCATTTCGTAGCAAAATATCCTTTATTTTCTCCTTATCATTCCCCTTTAAAAAATTGACCAATTTGTGATGATCAAAAATTATAAGTTTTGAATATTCCTTTATCAAATCTATTTCTTCTGTTAAAGAAAGACTTATCAAATTACTTCCTGTCCAGACTATCTCCATACTTTTTATTCCCCCTTCTCAATATTCATATATCTAATTCTAACACATTCTTGTCACAGACCTTATTCTATGCTAAACTATCCAAGGCACAATATAAAAACTACAATAAACAAGGAGGTAAGAGATAGAAATGAGAAAACCGGAAGAAATAAGACAATTAATACAAGAATTAAGTGACTATAAACATTCAAAATTATTAGATAGCTTTGGCCCAGAGTATATAAGGAGAGAAACAGCCCAAAGAATAATCTCTGTATTAAGGTGGGTTCTTGAAGATCCTGCAGTACAAATTAATTTAAAGAAAGAACAATAATAATTAGGAGGAGCTTATATTGAAAAAGGGATTCAAATCTACCTTTGATTGGGAAGAAAAATTAATTGCCTTTTATTATACAGCTCTTGAGAATTATGTTGATAAATTGGAACTTTCCGATAGGTTAAAAGATGAATTTGACGAGGAAGTAGATAGTGATGATTTAATGATTCTCGCTCAATTCCTTGCTTTAGCTACTAAAAAATTCTTACAACAAGAAGGTTGGCTAAAGCAAGAAGACGATTTTGATCTCTTCTTTCCCCCATCTCCATACATACATTAAATAAAGAGCAATGAATAAGGATATTGAAAGAAAAGTTATTGCCATCCTTGAGATACTCAACAACTATAACGAGCCTGTTGGTGCTAATACCATATCAGAAAAGCTTTTGGAGAAAGGTATAGAGCTAAGTGATAGAGCTGTGAGATATCACTTAAAAATAATGGACGAACGGGGACTAACAAAAGTAGTAGGAAAAAAGGGAAGACTTATAACAGAGAAGGGCAGAGAAGAGATTAAAAAGGCTTTAATAGCTGATAAGTTAGGCTTTATTATAAGCAAAATAGAAAATCTTGCTTATCAAGTTACCCTTGATAGATCTACAGGGAAGGGGAAAGTAATTCTAAACCTCTCTATTATTCCTAAAAAAGATCTCCAAAAATCTTTAAATATAATGAAAGATATACTTAAAAAGGGCTATGGGATAAGTGAGAAAATCATTATTTTTGATAAAAAAGAGGAGGAAATAATTCCAGGGGTAATAGTCCCTGAAAAATCTGTAATTTTAGGAACTGTTTGTAGCGTAACCATCCATGGTGTCCTTATAAAAAATGGCATTCCTGTGAATGCAAAGTTCGCAGGAGTTTTAGAAGTAAAAGATCATGAACCTACAAGATTCTTAGAAGCAATCACCTACAATGGTTCAACTCTTGATCCTTTAGAAATATTCATAAAAAGTAAGATGACTTCTATTTCTTCAGTGGTAAAAAAGAAAGAAGGAAGAGTTCTCGCTACTTTTAGGGAAATACCTAATTCTGCTCGGGAGGATGCTCAAAATATAATTGAAGAGCTAAAAGAAATAGATATAAAAGGCAAAATCTACTTAGGAAAACCCAATCAAGAACTTTTTGGTGTTCCTGTTACTCAAGGAACCTCAGCCCTTGTAATAGTGGGGGGGTTAAATCCTATTGCTGGCATAATAGAAGCAGATATTGAGGCAGAAAATAAAGCCATGGGTATACTCTATAACTATGAAGATCTTAAGCCTATAAAAGACTATATTTAGTAAAGTCCTTCTAACAACTTCGCTAAATCAGGTAAATTATTTCTCAAAATATTCCATTTTTCAATTGTATTTTTCATTTCTTCCCTTCTCTTTTTAATTACTTCTCTATTTATATCTGGATTAGGACTTCCATAGGTTTTCTTAAATTTTAAACTGCTTTCTGGAGTTAATAAACTAAATACACTCTCATCAAAAAGATCCGAAAAACGCCTCCAATCTTCAAGAGAAAGATCTCTAAATTTTTTATTATTTTCCTCACAAAATCTAACTATCTCTCCTACAACTTTATGTGCTTCCCTAAATGGCATACCTTTTAGCACAAGATATTCAGCTATGTCAGTAGCAAAAAGAAAATCCTCAGAGGAAAACCTATACATCCCATCAATATTGAATTCAATATGAGATAAAAACCCAGTCCAAACTTTTAATGTTATCTTTAGTTCATCCACAGAAGAAAATAAAGATGGTTTATCTTCCTGCAAATCTCTATTATAACTTAAAGGTAACCCTTTCACCACAGTAAACATATTTACAAGGTTTCCTATAACCTTTCCAGTTTTTCCCCTTGTAAGTTCTGCTACATCAGGATTTCTTTTTTGAGGCATCATACTACTTCCTGTAGAGTACTCTTCAGGAAGTCTTATAAAAGAAAATTCCTTAGTTGACCAAAGAATTATCTCTTCAGCAAGGCGAGAAAGATGAGTATACACAAGAGCCGAGAAGAAAAGGAATTCGAGCACAAAATCTCTATCAGACACAGCATCCATACTATTATCAGAGATCTTTGAGAATCTTAAAAGCTTTGCAGTATACTCTCTATCAAGAGGAATATTACTCCCTGCAAGAGCACCAGAGCCAAGAGGCATAACATCAATCCTCTTATATATATCTTCTAACCTCTCCAAATCTCTGCTAAACATAGCATCATAAGCTAAAAAATAATGAGCAAGAGTTACAGGCTGAGCCTGCTGAAGATGAGTGTATCCTGGCATAGGTACGTTTATAAATTTCTCTGAAAGATCAAAAAGGACTTTTCTTAAATCTATTAGTAACTCCGCTATATTACAAGCTTCTTCCTTTAGATAAAGTCTCAAATCAAGAACTACCTGATCATTTCTACTTCTTCCTGTATGAATTTTTTTGCCTATATCTCCAATTTTCTTAGTCAAATTTTCCTCAATAAAGGTATGAACATCTTCGCTATCTCTTATTAAATCAGGATTATTTAGAATTTCAAGATAAAGATTTTTAATCTCCTTTTTCAGAGTTTTTAATTCCTCTTCTGAAATAACTCCAATTTTATTAAGCATAATTACATGGGCAAGGGTACCTGTAAGATCTGCCTTCCATAGTCTTTTATCAAAGTCAAGTGAATATGTAAAATCTTCTACCGTTTTATCTAACGGCTTTCTCCAGCGGCTTCCCCAGAGAGCCATACTTCCTCCTCATAAAACTCCTGAATTGCTCTATAATCTATATCTTTATCTCCAAACTCCATAATCATCTTTACCACCGCATTCCACATGTCTTCCGAAACAATACAAGAAAGTCCAATATCAAAACATGCCCTCCTCCATGGCTTGTCTTTATCGTTCACAGCCACTACAAGGTCAAAATCATAATTAGTAAGAGTAGATAATTCGTCTCCTCTCATCTCTACCTTTGTAAAATCCTCATGATTTTCAAGAGAAAAGAGCTTAAAGCCTAATTTTTTTAATTCTTTCCATTTAGAAGGAATAACAGTGGTAACAAATATTTTACCCCCATTTATGGGAACTTTTACTCCACTAGCATATAGTGCCTTATAGAGAGCTTTAGACCATTCATAATCTATTCCCATAACCTCCCCTGTAGATCTCATTTCAGGACCAAGTTCTACTTCTGCACCCTTTATTTTTGTGAATGAGAAAACAGGGGCTTTTACAGCATAATAATTGGGTTTAGGATAAAGTCCAGGTTTTAGCCCAAGCTCTCGCAGAGTATAACCAAGAGCAATTTTTGTAGCATATTTTACTAAAGGTAATTTTAAAGCTTTACTAAGATAAGGAATAGTTCTTGAGGCTCTTGGATTTGCCTCCAAGACATATACTTCTTCATCCTTAGAAGATATTACATACTGAATATTCAAAAGCCCCTTAACTTCAAGTCCAAGAGCTATTTTTGTGGAATAGTCTACAATTTTATCTACCACTTCCTGAGAGAGTGTATAATGAGGAAAAACAGTAGTACTATCTCCTGAATGAATACCAGCCCTCTCAATATGTTCCATAATCCCAGGAATAAATACTTCTTTTCCATCACAGAGAAGATCTACTTCCGCCTCTTTACCCACTATAAATTGATCCATCCACAAAGGTAAGATTATATCTTTTCTTTCAAAATAACTTTCTAAATCTTCCATATTGTAAACAATAATCATAGCCCTTCCACCAAGCACATAAGATGGCCTCAAAAGTACTGGAAATCCAATTTCCTCTATTACCTCCTTGGCTTCATTAATATTTCTTATATAAAATCCTTTAGGTCTTGGGATTTTATTTTTTCTTAGGAATCTATCAAATTTTTCTCTATCTTCTGCAAGATCTATGCTCTTTTGAGATGTTCCAAGGAGGTAAAAACCTCTTTTTTCAAGATTCTTTGATAAATTAATAGCGGTTTGGCCTCCAAATTGGGAGAGGAACCCAAGAGGCTCTTCTTGCTCCATAATGTTAGTAACATCCTCACTGGTCAGAGGCTCAAAATATAGTCGATCCGACATATCAAAATCAGTACTTAAAGTCTCTGGGTTATTGTTAATCATTATGGACACCAAACCTTCTTCTTTAATAGCCTTTACAGCATGGACAGTGCAGTAATCAAACTCTATTCCCTGTCCTATTCTTATAGGACCGCTACCAAGCACTACAACAGATCGTTGTGGGTTTTTCTGAGCCTCATTCTCCTCTTCATAAGTAGAGTAATAATAAGGAGTATTTGCAGAAAATTCTGCCGCACAAGTATCAACTATCTTGTAAACCGGAAAGATTTTATGGAGCCTTCTATAAGCAAAGATTTCATCTTTTGTAGCATTTAAGAAGCAAGAAAGATCATAGTCCCCAAACCCCATCTTTTTAAGTTCTCTAATTTCATCAGGAGAAAGCTCACTTAGACTTTTACCCTTATATTTCTTGGAGACCTCTATAAGGTTGTATATCTTGGTAAGGAAAAATTTATCTATCTTAGTTAATTCGTAAGCTTCATCTACCGTAAGACCCCTCATAAAGCCTTCAGCAAGTAAAAATAATCTCCTATCATCAGCCATTTTTAAATACTTTCTTATTTCATCATCGCTAAAATAAGAATACCTTCTATCAAAAAGCCCTGCATCAACCTCCAAAGACCTTAAAGCCTTCAGCAATGCCTCTTCGAAAGTTCTTCCAAGAGCCATAACTTCACCTGTGGCCTGCATTTGGGTGCCTAATCTTCTATCTTTAACTCTAAATTTCTCAAAAGCCCATCTTGGAATCTTTATCACCACATAATCCAGGGCAGGTTCAAAAGCTGCATAAGTTTCACCGGTTACAGGATTTTTTATTTCATCAAGAGTCTTTCCGAGAGCAATTTTGGCTGTGAGTCTTGCAATAGGAAAACCCGTAGCTTTAGACGCCAAAGCAGAGGACCTACTTACTCTTGGATTAACCTCAATCACATAATATTCCCTTTTATTAGGATTTAAAGCATATTGAATATTACATCCACCCTCAATTTTTAGTGCAGTAATTATTTTTAAAGAGGCTGTTCTCAGCATTTGATACTCTGTGTCATTAAGGGTCTGAGTTGGCGCAACCACAATACTGTCTCCTGTATGTATGCCCATAGGATCCACATTCTCCATACTACAAACAGTAATCACATTACCTTTTCTATCCCTCATTACCTCAAACTCAATTTCCTTCCATCCTACTACGCTTTTCTCAAGAAGGGCCTGGCTCACAGGACTCAATTTTAAACTTCTTAAAAGAGCCTTCTCAAATTCTTCAACGCTCTCTACAATTCCCCCACCAGTTCCTCCAAGGGTATAAGCGGGTCTAATGACAAGAGGTAATCCAATTATCTCAAGAGCTTTTCTCCCTTCCTCCATGGACCTTACAACCACACTTGGAAGTACAGGTTCTCCAATCTCTTCCATTCTCTTCCTAAAAAGTTCTCTATCTTCAGCCATACTAATAGATTCAAGAGATGCTCCAAGAAGAGGAATACCATACTTTTCAAGTATTCCTATAGAGGCAAGCTCCATGGCAAGGTTTAAACCTGTCTGTCCGCCAAGAGTAGCAATTATGCCATCAGGTTTTTCTTTTTCTATGATTCTTTCTATCACTTCCGCAGTTATGGGTTCTATGTAGATTCTATCAGCCATCTCCCAATCAGTCATTATAGTAGCAGGATTTGAATTGATAAGTACTACTTCAACCCCTTCTTCCTTCAAAGCCCTACAAGCCTGAGTACCGGAGTAGTCAAACTCTGCCGCTTGTCCTATCACTATAGGTCCTGAACCTATAACTAAAACCTTCTTATATTTACTCAATATATCTCACCTCACTAATCAAAAAGTCTATAGTACTCTTCAAATATAAATTTGGTATCCCATGGACCTGGAGATGCCTCTGGATGAAATTGTACCGCTACAAGAGGCAAAAAGTTGTGTTTTATTCCTTCCACAGTATGATCGTTCAGATTATAATAATTCACTTCAAAGCCCTTTGGTAAAGTCCTCTCGTCTATAGCATAGCTATGGTTTTGAGAAGTTATATAAGTCCTTCCTGAGTCCACATGGTATACAGGATGGTTAGCCCCTCTATGTCCAAACTTTAATTTATAAGTTTTTGCACCAAGGCTTAAAGCTATAAGTTGAATACCAAGGCATATCCCAAGAACTGGCTTTTCAAGAGCCATAATCCTTCTAATAGTCTCTTGAACATAGGGCACGTTAGAAGGATCCCCAGGACCATTAGATAAGACTATACCATCAGGATTATAGCTTTTAATATCTTCAAAAGAGGTCCAAGCGGGAAAGACTTTTATTCTAAAATTATACTTTAAAAGCTCCCTTAATATACCCATTTTTACTCCAAAATCCAAAAGGGCTAATTTTTTATCTCCCTCTGGATTTACTTCGTAAGGTACCGTAGTAGTAACTCTTCTTACTAAGTCAAGATAATTAAAATCATATTTTAGAAGCTTTTTGGCAAGCACAAAGACATCTTTTTCTTTTGTAGATATAATTGCCTTCATGGTACCAAATTTTCTTATCTCTCTCACTATGGCTCGGGTATCTACTTTATGAATTCCTACAATTTTGTTTTCAATCAAAAATTCTCTTAGAGATTTTTTACTATTCCAATGAAACTTGTAATCATTAAACTCCCTTGCCACAACCCCCGAACAATGAATCTTTGAACTTTCAAGTCTTTCCGTATCTACCCCATAGTTTCCTATGAGAGGATAAGAAAACACAATTATCTGATTAGCATAAGAAGGGTCTGTTAAAGTTTGAGGATATCCCACCATCCCTGTATTAAAAACGATCTCTCCTACTACCTCGCCCTCATATCCAAAACTTTCCCCTATAAAACTATGCCCTGTCTCTAAAACAAGAATAGCTTCCTTTCCTTTCATTACTAACACCTCTTTTGTAAAGCTTCTTTTATAGTCTCTATACCCTTTTCTAACTCTTCTTTAGTTACTATTAAAGGAGGAAGAAGCCTCAAGACATTTTCTCCTGCAGAAAGAACAAGTACACCTTCCTCTATCAATTCCTCCTGAAGTTCCCTTACCTTTATATCCTTTAGCTCTATACCCCACATAAGTCCTCTACCTCTTATCTCTTTAACTATAGGAAGCTCCAATAAGTCTTTTAGTTTTTCCTCTAAAAATCTTCCTTTTTCTCTTACCTCTCTCAAAAACTTCTCATTACCTACAATATCAAGAACTGCAGTACCTGCGGCACATGCCACAAGATTTCCTCCCATAGTAGTACCATGAGACCCAGGACCCATTACTTGAGCAATATCTTTTGAAGTGCATACAGCTCCAAGAGGAAGACCTCCTCCAAGAGCCTTTGCAAGAAGGATTATATCTGCTTCTACTTCATAGTATTCTTCGGCAAGGAAATATCCTGTCCTTCCTATACCTGTTTGAATTTCATCAAAGATCAAAAGAATTCCTCGCTCCTTTGTTATTTCTCTTACTCTCTTTAAATATTCTTTATCTGCAGGATTTACTCCTCCCTCTCCTTGTATAGGCTCTAAAATCACAGCACAAGTTTCCTCGTCAATAGCACTTTCAAGGGCTGAAACATCGTTATAGGGAACGTAAATAAATCCCGGAACAAGAGGCCCAAAACCTTCGTGATATTTTTTTTGTCCTGTAGCAGAAAGAGCACCATAAGTTCTTCCATGAAAAGAATTATTCATACTGATAATTTTCCATTTTTGGCCATCAAAATATTTTCTGGATAACTTAATTGCTGCTTCTACAGCTTCGGCACCACTATTACATAAAAAAAATGCCTCCCTTTTTGTAAGGGAGGCAAGCCTTTCAAGAAGCTCAAACTGCGGCAGATTATAAAATAGGTTTGAGACATGACTCAATTTTTCTATCTGCTCTTTCACCCTTTTAACTATCTCTGGATGAGAATGTCCTAAAGCATTCACTCCTATTCCGCTGGTAAGATCTAAATATTTTTTCCCTTGATCATCAAATAACCAAACTCCCTCTCCCCTTACAAACACAGGCTTGAATCTCTTATACACAGGGAAAAACCTATCTTCTTTCATCTTTCCACCTCATGTTCTGTAGTATGCGTTTATCTTCACATACTCTTCAGTAAGATCACATCCCCAGGAAATTGCACTGTATCTGCCTTCGTTGAGTATTATTCTTATTCTTACTTCATTACCCTTTAAGTAGTTTTTCACTTCCTGTGAATTATAACCTAAAGGTTCATTTTTTGCAAAGACTAAATGATCACCTATATAAAGCTCTATTTTATTGAGATCAAAAGAGTATTCAGTCTGTCCTATACTTGCAAGAACTCTCCCCCAATTATCATCACCTCCAGCAATTGCCGCCTTCACAAGATTGGATACAACCACCGATCTTGCTATAACCTTCGCTTCTTTCAAACTTCTTGCCTTCTCCACTATCACCTCAATAAGCTTTTTAGCCCCTTCACCATCTCTTGCAATCATCTTAGCAAGATCTTGCGCAACCATATCTAACCCCTTTTGAAAAGTCTTATCTAAAACCTCACCTGTAGAGAAAAGAAGAACCGTATCATTGGTACTACTACATCCATCCACACTTATCTGATGAAAAGATTTATCTACACTCTTTTTTAAAACTCTTTTTAACTCTTCACTGCCAAGCTTTACATTGGTTCCTATAAAAGCCAACATAGTAGCCATATTAGGATGAATCATTCCTGCTCCTTTTGCTACTCCACTTATAACGGCATCTCCCCTTTTTGCTCCTGAAATTTTGGGAAATGTATCTGTAGTCATAATAGCTTCTGCTATACTCTCTCCAGAATTTTCCGACAAATTTTTATAGGCCAGTTCTATTCCATAAGCTATTTTCTCTTTTTCCAGATAAGCTCCTATTTTCCCCGTAGAAGCCACAAAAACTAATTCTTTTTCAATTCCAACCCTTTTTGCTACCTCCTCAGCCATAAATTCAGCATCTTTAATTCCTCTTCCTCCAGTACAGGCATTTGCCTGGCCACTATTTATTATTATCGCTTGAACAAGACCATACTTCTCTAAATGTTTCTTAGAAACTATTACGGGGGCAGCCTTAACTGTATTCCTTGTAAACATGGCAGTTGCCTTTGCAGGTTTATCAAGCACTATCAATGCAAGATCTAATTTATTATCTTCTTTTAATCCGCAAGAAACAGCAGCAGCCTTTACTCCCTTTATGTTGGTAAGATACAACTTTTCTGTTTTCCAAGACATATTATTCAACCTCTCTTCTCTTTATGGATATAAAGGTAAAAAGTCAAGTCCTAAACTTTCCGCAAAACCAAACATAATATTCATATTCTGAATTGCTTGCCCTGCTGCCCCTTTTATTAGATTATCTATGGCAACCAAAATTACAGCATTTTTTGTATTCTTATCCACCTGAGCACTTATCACTGCCCAATTTGTTCCTCTCACCTTTTTAATCTCTGGAGAGCAAGATGGAGGTAATACTTTTATAAAATATTCATCTTCATATACCTCTTTAAAAATCTGATACAAATCCTCAGAGGTTATCTCATCTCTAAGAGGAACATATATGGAGACAAACATACCTCTAAATACTGGAATAAGTTGAGGAACAAACAAAACCCTTAAATATCCTATCTCCTTAATTACATTTTCAATTTCAGGTTGATGTCTGTGATTTAGTATTGAATAAGCTTGATAATTTTCAGCTATATTGCCATATATACTTTTATCAGTAGGTTTTCTACCTGCCCCTGAAATACCAGACTTAGCATCAATAATAGCATTTCCATAGGTTAAATTATTTTTTATCAAGGGAAAAAGTCCCAGAAGAGATGCGGTAGGATAACATCCAGGATTAGCTATATACTGTGCGCCTTTAATCTTATCTCTAAAAATTTCAGGAAGACCATATACTACCTTTTCTAAAATCTCAGGCATATTATGTTTTATTCCATAAACCCTTTCATATTCTCCCGGATTTTTAAACCTAAAATCAGCGCTCATATCTATAAATCTTTCTGGAATTTCTCCTTTACTCAAAAATCCCAAAGTCTCCCCGCTTCCAAGAGCAAAAAATACTACATCTAAATCCTTGTAAAGTTCACTATAAGTACTTCTATCAGTAATAAAAATTTTTTCCGACTTAAAAACCCACGAATCCTCAAAGTGATCAGAGAAAAGATAAAGCTTATCTACCTGAGGATGTCTTAAGAGTATTCTCGTAAGTTCAAGTCCCACATATCCCGAGGCCCCAACTATTCCTACTTTAAGCATTTTTACCTCCCTTCAAGGCATAGAGATAGTTTTGAAGCCCAAAAAGCTTTATAAAGCCAACAGCAGATTCTGTTGAGAAAGTGCTACCTTTATCATAAGTAGCAAGACTATGGTCATACAAGGAGTAAGGGGAGTCCCTACCAACTATTGAAAAACTCCAAGGAATAAGTTTTATTTTCACCTTTCCTGTTACCCTTTCTTGAGTCTTATCCATAAATGCTTGAAGAGCTTCTCGGAAAGGATCAAACCAAAGTCCATAATATACAAGCTCAGCATATTTATCCTCAAGCATCCTCTTAAAATGAGCAAGCTCTCTTGGCAAAACAAGATCTTCTAAAGCCTCATGGGCTTTTATAATAACCAAAGCAGCTGGAGCCTCATATATTTCTCTTGATTTAATCCCCACAAGCCTATTTTCTATATGATCAATTCTTCCAATACCGTAACTTCCTGCAATTTTATTCAGCTCTTCTATAAGCCCCACAAGATCCTTCTCAACACCGTTTAACTTTACTGGAATACCCTTCTCAAAGGTTATCTCAATATAGGATGGCTCTTTATTCTCCAATTTTGTCCATAAATAAATATCCTCGGGGGGTTCTTGCCAAGGATCCTCTAAAATACCCCCTTCTATGCTCCTACCCCATAAATTCTCATCAATACTATAAGGATTTTTTCGAGAAACCGGAATAGGAATATTATTCTCTATGGCATATTCAATCTCCTCTTCTCTCGAAAAATTCCACTCCCTCACAGGAGCAATAATCTCTAGATCAGGAGCAAGGGCTTTGACTCCTAAATCAATTCTTACCTGATCATTTCCCTTACCTGTACATCCGTGAGCTACATATTTTGCACCATTTTCTTTAGCTACCTTCACCAAATATTTTGCAATCAAAGGTCTGGATAAAGCAGTAGCAAGAGGGTAGACCCTCTCATACATGGCATTAGATTTTATAGCAGGAATAATGTAATCTTTTATAAACTCCTCTCTTAAATCCAACACATAAGCTTTTTCAACCCCCAAATTTTCTGCCTTATTTTTTATCTCGTTAAGATCTATACCCTGACCTATATCTACCGTTAAGGTTATCACATCAAGTGAATATTTTTGCATGAGCCACTTTATTGCCACAGAAGTATCTAAACCACCAGAATAGGCTAATACTACTTTTTCTCTTTCCACTTTACGTTACCTCCTTTTAAATTTTGAAAAATTATACCATAAAATTGCATATTTACACAGAGATTAAAAAAAATTTAACAAATATTGTCTAAAAAAAATTTCGTATAGTATAATTTAGAAAGTTTTCAAAAATAAGGGAAGGAGGAATTCCTATGAGTATTACTTTATACATACTGTTGATCCTTTTTATCATTCTCTTAGCTATAGATATAATCTTGAGATTAAGAAAAGAGAAAAAACCTCAATTTCACAAATTAGAGAAAGGCGAAGAAATAATAGGCACTTCCAATACCATGAAGCTTGATGCCTCTTTACTTCCTATAAATTGGGCATATCTAATAGTAAAACACGGAGAAAATAGAGGGAAAGATTTTAAAATTGTAAAAGACGAAACTACCATAGGAAGAGAGCAGGAAAATGATATTGTTATCCCTAATCCTACAGTTTCCAGATTTCATGCCAAAATAATTCGTAGTGAAGACAAATATTTCATAGAAGATTTAGGAAGCGCCAATGGAACCATGGTAAATGGTATTAAAGTAACAAAAGAATTACTTCATGATGGAGATATTGTTCAATTAGGAGATGTGGTTTTAGTATTTAAGTGTTTATAATTCAATAACTCTCTTTGTCATTATCCCTCTTAATTATAGTATCAGATGATAAAATATTCTTCCTATCATAAGGATGAAGAGGGTATCCTCTTTTTAAATCCTCAAGAAGCTCTTCTAGAGTCTGATATCTAAATTCAGGAAATCTCGCGGTCATCTTTTCAATAATTTTCGCTATTCCTTCAGGAACCTCAGGATTTATAGTTCTTACATCAGGTAAATCTTCTTGATATCTTTTCAGCATAAGAGAAATGGTAGTTTCTTCGGAATATGGAAGAATTCCTGTCAACATCTCATAAAAAACAATCCCAAGAGAAAATATATCCGACCTTACATCTACTTTTTTACCCTCTAACTGCTCTGGAGAGGCATACTGTGGAGTACCCATAAACATACCTGTTTGGGTTAATGTAGAAAGCCCTCCAATTCGAGCTATCCCAAAGTCCATAAGCTTTACTTTACCATCTTTTGTAATCATAATATTCTGGGGTTTTATATCCCTATGTACTATATTTTTTGAATTAGCATAAGAAAGAGCTTCGGCTACTTTTTTAACAATCTCAACCGCCATAGAAACAGGAATTCTCTTCCTCTCTTCTATAATCTTCTTCAAATCCTTACCATTAACAAACTCCATAACCATAAAGACATAATCATTTTCTTTGCCATGATCCAAAATTTTCACAATATAAGGATGATCAAGAACCTTGCAGATCTCTATCTCTCTATAAAATCTCTCTAATACCTCCTTATCTTCAGCATATTGAGGATGAAGAATTTTTATAGCAACTTCTTTCTCTGTTTTCCTATCTAAAGCAAGATAAACTGATGCCATTCCGCCTGATCCAAGCTTCTTAAGTATTTTATACCTCCTCTTTATTACTACACCTTCTAATCTTTCCTTGGGTACTAAATTCAAATAAATTACATTTCCTAAAAATGAAAAGATCAGACCTACAGAAGGCGAAACTAAAGGAAGTAAAACTTTATTTATAAAAGCCTGATAAGAGAACATAAAGTAGAGGAAAATAAACAAAAAAGTTAAGAAAAGATTCAGTATAATTCTCCTTCCAAAAAGAACTCCTGGCAAAAATACTGCAAGAAAATTTATAATGAAAACAAATCCCGGAAAAATTGGGACAAAAAAGTCATGCATAAACAAATTATCAATTATATTTGCATGAATTTCCACTCCAGACATATAGGAATAATTTACTCCTAATCTTGAGGTGAATCCCGAAAAGGGATGCAAGAAAAGATCTTTTAATACAGGGCTTACAGCACCTATTAGAACTATCTTGTTCTTAAAAGTATTTTTTGGAAAATTTCCTCTCAAAACATCAATATAAGAATAAATTTTGTAAGTTCCCTCTCCTCCCCTAAAGTTAATATAGAAATCCGAAGGTAATTTCAAGACAAGAGATGATAAGTCTTGTTTACTTATAAATTTATAAGCCACAAGAGAAAGAGAGTAATATTTTATTGAGCCAGAATTTTCATAAATTTTTACCCTTCTTACCTTGTTATCCTCATCAATATATAAATTACTATAGCCACTGCCAAGAGCAGAACTTTTTAGGATACCAACAGGCTCCTTTAAAGACATCACATTAATTTTTAATCTCTTATCAAAATAACTTTGAAGATATCCAGAAAGAATAACATTACCAGATAGTTTTACTTTTTCAGCTAAGAATACGTCGGAGGGAGTAACAGTATCAAAAAGAATATCAAAAACAACAAGTTTAGGACTCTCTCTTTTTAATACATCAAGAAGCTTACCATGAATACTCCTATTCCAGGGCCAATTACCAAGTTCCAAAATAGAATTATCGTCAATGCCTACTATAACTATATCTTTATAGGGAGCAATTTCTCCTCTTAAATGAAATCTAAGATCTATTGTTTGCTTCTCCCATACCTTAAAAAAATTAAGGTTAGATAAGATAAGAAGCAATACAAAAAAGATAAAAAGAAGCCCAAACTTTATTAATATTCTTTTCATATCCCCTCGTACTTATTTTACTATAAAATTTTATACCAATAAAGCCATAATTGCCTTCTGTACATGAAGTCTATTTTCGGCCTCATCAAAAACTACCGAATTAGGTCCATCTATAACTTCATCGGTAATCTCTTCACCCCTATGAGCAGGAAGGCAATGCATAACAATAACGTCCTCCTTAGCTAAGGAAACTAATTCCTTGTTAACTTGATAGGGAGGGAAAACCCTTTTCCTTAGCTCTTTTTCCTCTTCCTGTCCCATACTTACCCATACGTCAGTATAGATAACGTCTGCCCCTTTAACAGCCTCCTTAGGATCCTCCACTATTTCCACCTTTCCCCCATATTTTTTAGCAAGATTATTTGCTTCATCCAATATCTTTTTAGGAGGCATAAACTGAAAAGGAGAAGAACATACCACATTCATACCTAAAATTGCTCCCGCAAGAATTAGAGAATTTGCCACATTATTACCATCTCCCAGATAGACTACTTTTAGCTTCCTAAAACCCTTTTTCTCAATAATAGTAAAATAATCAGCTATAATTTGACATGGATGTTCCAGATCAGAAAGCCCATTAATCACAGGAATAGATGAATGTTGAGCAAGTTCCACTAATGTATCATGAGAATAAACCCTTGCCATTATTCCGTCTACGTACCTCTCCAATACCCTTGCAGTATCAGCTATAGTTTCTCCTCTTTTGAGTTGCATCTCTTGAGCATTTAAATACAAAGGATAACCCCCTAATTGATATACTCCAACCTCAAAAGAAATTCTTGTTCTTGTGGAAGGTTTTTCAAAGAATAAAGCTACTGTCTTACCCTTCAAATAATCGTGAATCTTTTTTCCTGCATAATACTCAGATTTTAGATTTTTAGCAAGATGAAATATTTGTTCCATATCCTCCCTTGAAAGATCAAGAATAGAAAGTAAATCTCTCCCTTTAAGATTCCCCATTAATCTTTCCTCCCTATGGAATATTTTTAATAGAAAATTATATTATACTTACCTTATAAAGCAAAATTTGATATCATACAAGTTATGAGTCTAAAAGAAAAAGACTATCGTTGGAATTTTATAGTAAACAGCATAGATAATGCCTTCTTTAATTTAGGAATGACTTTTGGGTCAATTCAGACCCTTCTTCCCCTTTTTGCAAAACATTTAGGGGCAGGCAATTTAGAAATAGGTCTGATCCCTGCTATTGCAAACTTGGGATGGGCAATACCTGCCATAATAGGGGCAAAATATTCTGAAAAATATAAGATAAAATTACACTTAGTGCTCAAAGTCACTATGGGAGAGAGGCTTCCTTACCTCTTCATGGCACTTATAGCTTTTTTTGTCGCTCCTAATAACTCAACTCTTGCCCTCTATTTATCTCTTCTTATGTTGGGAATTGCTACCTTTTCCATGGGATTCCTTGGACCTCCTTGGATGAGTATGATAGGAAAAGTAATAGAGCCATCAAAAAGAGGAGTATTTTTTGCCATGGGAAATGGTCTTGGAGCAATAATGGGAGTTGGAGGAGCAGGTATTGCAAGAATAATACTCTCAAAGTATCCATTTCCCCATAATTTTGGTTATTCTTTCTTATGCGCTAGCATAGCTCTTCTTATATCCTTCGCATTCCTTGCTTTGACACGAGAATATCCTGACGATCAAGAAAACCCTGATATCCCCCTCGTAGAGTATATTAAAAGTATTAAAACTGTATTTAAATACAAGAATTTTAAAAACTATGTCATTGCAAGAATTCTAAATGCTTTTTCTGTTCCCTTCATAAGCTTTGTAGTAGTATTTGCTTCTAAGACTTTTTCCATACCCGACAAAGTAGCAGCAGATTTCACAGCAATTCTTCTTATATCTCAAGCAATTTCTTCTTTCCTTTTAGGTCCCCTTGGAGATAAATATGGTCACAAGCTTCCACTACTTATAGGAAGAATTCTTATATTCCTTGATATTCTCATCCTTCTCTTTGCAAAAAACATATCTTATCTTTACATTGCATTCATTTTAGTTGGTTTTATAAATAGCGCTTTCTGGGTTGGAGACTCTGCCATGGTTCTTGAAATTTCTCCTCCCCAACACAAAGAGCTCTATATTGGAGCTCTAAGTCTTATTCTCTCTCCTTTTTCCTTTGTAGCACCACTAATTGCAGGTAAAATTGCTGACGTAAAAGGCTTTCGATTTCTATTTATGACATGTCTTCTAATCAGTATAATCAATATTGTATTTTTTATATATGGAGTTAAGGATCCAAGAAAAAATGCTGAAAATATTAATAACATTAATAATAATTAGCTTATTAGGCTATTTAGGCAAAAACTATCTCTTCAAAGAAGAGGACAAAGAGGTTATTTCAAAATTTGTGTACAACTTTTCTCTTCCTGCCCTGGTCTTTTATTCCATTTATACAAATCCTCCCCAAATAAGTTCTTTTAAAGTGGCCATCACTGAATGGATAATAAGCTTCATAGTAGGCACTCTTTCAATATTTCTTGGTTTCATACTTAAACTGAGTAGGGAGACCATAGGAAGTTTATTCCTTGTAAGTATTGGGGGAAATGTCACCTTTATGGGATATCCTATAATGGAAAAACTTTTTGGAAACCAAGGTCTAACCCTTGCTATTCTTTATGATCAATTGGGCATGATTGTCTTTGTGTATACCATTGGAATTTTAGTAATTAGTCTGCTTGTTAAACCAGAAAAAACCACTAATAGAAGATTTTTGGGGATTGAGAGAATACTAATAAATCCTCCCCTTTGGGCTTTGATCGCAGGATTTCTCTTTCAAAAAATTAATATTCCAGATTTTCTCCTTGAAAGTTTCTCTATTCTCGGAAGAGCTACAACTCCTCTTATGATGTTTCTTCTTGGCCTTTCTCTCTCTAAACCTTACAAAGACAATAAATCCATTATGGGAGTTTCTGTAGGTGTGCTTTTAAAATTAATTCTTTTTCCTCTTTTTGCTTTAATTACTGCAAAATTATTAAATCTTAGCGATATTCCTTTAAAAGTTACTGTTCTTGAATCAGCAATGCCCTCTATGCTTACCGCTCTTGTTCTTTCCCTTCAATTTAATTTAGATTATGTATTTACATCTCAGGTAATCACATACTCTACTCTTCTCTCCTTGATCACATTAAACCTATGGATAGGGGTGATAAAATGATAGCTTTACTTAAGGTCAGTATAATTCTTGGAATCATTGTAGTTTTGTTAACTAAAAACTTTCCTCTTGCTTGGGCTCTCCTTGGTGGAAGCCTCATCATGGGAATTAGTTTTGGCATTCCCTTTAATATGATCCTTAAAGGTTTTTGGGAAGGACTCTCAAGCTTAGATACTATCAAACTTGTGCTTATCCTGTATCTTATTGCCTTATTTGAAAACATTTTAAGAGAAAAAGATTTACTTAAAAACATGGTTTTATCTTTTAAAAAGCTTATTAATGATATTAGACTTAGATTAATCTCTATGCCTATAATTATGGGACTCCTTCCATCAGTAGGTGGAGCCCTTTTTTCCGCACCTCTTCTTGAAGAACTTTCTAAGGAAAATAATATTGATCCAGAAAGAAAAAGTTATATAAACTACTGGTTTAGACATGTGTGGGAACCCTTTCTCCCCATATATCCCGGAATAATATTAGCCTCCGTACTAACAGAAAGACCTTTAAACTTCTTTGTAAGAGAAGCCCTACCTTATGGGCTTGCAGTACTTGCTATTGGATTGTTTTTTGCTTTTTATAGAGCTAATTCTAATCAAGAATATAGGCAAGAAAAAGAAAATTTAGAAAATCCCAATGAGGAAATTACTGAAAATCTTGAAAACTTAGAAGAGACTCCTACAGAAGAGAAAAAAGAAGAGGAAATCAAAAATCCCCTTCCTACTTTTTTAATTTCTATTCTACCTATATTAGTGTTATTAATTCTCGTAATCTTCCTTCACTCTGATCTTTTATACACTCTCATAGGATTAAACATTGTTCTTTTTTTAGTTTTAAAATTTGACATTAATAGAATTAAAAATCTACTCCTTAACTCAATAAATATCCAGAATTTAATCTTAATTGTTGGAGTAATGATCTTCAAAAGAATGCTTGAAATCACTGGTGCTGTCTCGGACATTGCTTACTCTCTTAACTATTCTTTTATACCCACTTATTTAATATTTTTTGCCCTACCCCTAATTATAGGAATCTTTACAGGGGTAACTTCAGCAACAGTAGGAATCACATTTCCCATCCTTATAAAGATGCTTCCTTATCAGGATCCTTCAAAATATATTATTCTTGCTTTTATCAGCTCTTTCTTAGGAATAATGGTATCTCCTTTGCATTTATGTCTAATACTAACTAAGGAGTACTTTAAACCCGATTGGAAAAGCTTTTACAATTACGTATTAAAGAGTGGAGTTTTACTTGGTATTTTTATACTTATTAAATTTTTCTTAACATAAGCTTATAAGTTTTTAAGAGAATATCTACAAATAATGTGATAAAATTATTCCTGTAAAAACAATGAAAGGGGGTCATTGCAATGAGGCATTTTAAAAAGTTTTCCTTATTACTAATTGTGTTCTTCCTATTCTCTTCCCTTATCTTTGCTCAAGAGTTAAAGCCTATTGAGATCAAAATTCTCCACATTAACGATTTCCATGGCAGACTACAACCTTACATTGTAAAAAGTATAAGTGAGACTATCCCTGTAGGTGGTGGTGCTTACCTTTCTTATCTCATAAATGAAGAAAGATCCAAAAATCCCGATGGAACAATTCTTCTTTCAGCTGGAGATATGTTCCAAGGAACCCCCATATCTAACATATTCAAAGGGGAACCTGTAATAAAAATGATGAATTATCTAAAATTTGATGCCATGACTATTGGAAATCATGAATTTGACTGGGGACAAGAACTCCTTCAAACATGGATCAAAAATTCTAACTTTCCATACTTAGCTTCCAATATAATTAAGAATGGAGATTATCTTCCCAATGTAAAACCCTATGTAATTCTCGAAAGAAAGGGGCTAAAGATTGCAATTATAGGCTTAACTACTCCTGAAACAGCCTACATCGTAAAACCGGACTATGTAAAAGACTTGACCTTTTTAGAGCCAGAAAAAGTATTACCAAACTTAATAAAAGAGGTAAAGGAGAAAGGAGCTCAATTAATAGTTGTTCTTTCCCATTTAGGATATGATGCTGATAAAAAGTTAGCTGAGAATGTCCAAGGAATAGATGTAATTGTGGGAGGACATAGCCACACAGTAGTGACAAAACCCACTATTGTAAGGGGAACTATTATTGTCCAAGCAGGATACAATGGAATATATCTTGGAGTATTAGACCTTAAAATACAACCAGAGACAGGAATTATCCTTGACTTTACAAGAGAAAATGAGTTAAAGACTGTGTTTGCTGCCCCTGAAAATAAATATGATACAGAAGTAGCAAATTTAATTGAAACTTACAATAGTCAATTAAAAGAGGAGTTCTCTAAGGTAGTAGGAGAAACTTTAGTAGATCTTGTAAGGAATTACAATGAAGAGTCCAATGTTGGAAATGCCATTTGTGATGCTATGCTTGAGGCAAGTAAAGCCCAAATAGCATTCCAAAATAGTGGGGGAATAAGAATAGATATTCCAAAAGGAAAAATAACTATGGAGCAAGTTTATAGCTTGCTACCCTTTGATAACGTCTTGGTAGAAATGGATCTTACAGGAAAAGATATCTTAGATCTATTAGAGCAAAGTGCCACTTTAGAGAAGGGTATTTTACAAGTTGCAGGAATTAAAGTAAAATATGATATGAAAAGACCAATAGGATCAAGGGTGATCGAGGTCTTTGTTAATGAAGAACCATTAAATCCTAACAAGGTTTATAGAGTAGTAACTAATGATTTTCTTGCAGCAGGCGGAGATAAGTTTATAGCATTCACAAGAGGTAAGAATATAACCTATGGAGATATGCTAAGAGACGTATTTGTAGAATATCTTAAAAAGCATTCTCCTATAAGTCCTAAAGTTGAAGGAAGGAGTATAGTAATTAAATAGTTGAAGGAAAAAATTAAAGTTTTTGTCAACGGCGAAGAGATAGAAATATATCAGGGCATGCAAGTAAAGCATGCCCTGATTTCTTATGATTATGACCTTTATAAAAAGTGTGTTGAGGGTGAATACATAGTTGTAAACCAGGATGGATTTGAGTTAGGACTTGAAGGTGCATTAAATGATAATGCTAAAATATATACAAAAAGGAGGGAGTAATTTTGTTGAGAAAAACCAAAATAGTATGCACTATAGGTCCTGCCAGTGAAAGAGAAGAGATTTTAAGAGAGTTAATAAAAGCAGGAATGAACGTAGCAAGATTAAACTTCTCACATGGAGATTACAATGTCCATGGTGAAAGAATAAGACTAATAAGAAAGCTCTCTGAAGAATTAGAAACTCCTATACCCATTTTACAAGATCTCCAAGGACCAAAGATAAGAGTTGGAGAAATAGAAAACGACAAGGTATTTCTGAAAGATAATGAAGAGATTGCTCTTACCCCTAAAGAATTAGTAGGAAATGAAAAATTAGTTTCTGTAAGCTATCCTCACCTTCTCGAAGATATAAACATAGGAGATAGAATTCTTATTGATGATGGACTCATAGAGCTTAAAGTCATAGATAAAAAAGAAGACAAGTTAATATGCCACATTATCCATGGAGGCTATATTTCTAGTAGAAAAGGAGTAAACTTTCCTGATTCTACCCTTAGAGTTTCTCCTCTTACTGAAAAGGATAAAAAAGATGTACTTTTTGGAATTGAGAAAAAAGTAGACTTTATAGCTCTTTCCTTTGTACAAAGAGCTTCTGACATTTTAGAATTAAAAGAATTCCTTGAACTTCACGATGCTAGAATCCCTGTGATAGCTAAAATAGAAAAAAGAGAAGCGGTAAATAATTTCAGAGAAATCATTGAAGTAGCAGATGGGATAATGGTAGCAAGAGGAGATCTTGCCATAGAAATGTCTAACGAAGAAGTACCACTAATACAAAAAAAGATAATAAGAGAAACAAGGCTTGCTGGAAAACCTGTAATAACAGCAACCCAAATGTTAATATCTATGGTGAATAATCCTACTCCAACAAGGGCAGAGGTAAGTGATGTGGCAAATGCAATCCTTGATGGTACCGATGCGGTGATGCTCTCTAATGAAACTGCCACAGGAAAATATCCTGTGGAAAGTGTACAAATAATGGATAAGATTGCAAGAAGAGTAGAAAAAGAATTCCCCTATGATACCTTTCTTCAAGAATCTAATTGTCATAAAAATATCACTGAAGCAATAACCTTTTCTACCTGTCAAATTGCAAAAGAAATTGAAGCCTCTGCAATAGTTACAGCAACTCACAGTGGCTTTACAGCAAGACATATATCAAAGTATAGGCCCAAAGCTCCAATCTTTGCCATCACTCATTTTCCTGAGGTCCAAAGAAGACTTAACCTATCTTGGGGAGTCACCCCCCTTCTTACAGAAGTATTCTACAATACTGATGAAATGTTTGAAAAATCCACAAAAATCTTACTGCAAAAAAATTATGTAAAAAGAGGAGATACCATAGTAATAACTGCAGGAATTCCCATGGGAATTTCAGGTATGACTAATCTTATAAAGGTACATGTGATAAGTGACGTAATAGGACAAGGTCATGGTATTGGAGGAGAGGCTAAAACTGCCAAAGTAATTATCGCTAAAAATGCAAAAGAGGCAATAAGCAAAGTAACAGAGGATGTAATCCTCTTGATTCCAACTTTTGAGAAAGAATTAGAAATTATATTAGACAAACTCCAAGGAATAATAATTGAGGACGAAAAGATACCACCATTCCTAATTCCGTGGAGAAGTAAAGGTATAAGCATAATAGTGGGTGCTAAAAATTTATCAGAAAAATTAAAAGATAATGAGATCATTACTATAGATCCAGAAAGAGGAGTAATATATCGTGGCGTGGCAAGAATATATTAAAAAGAAACAAAAGTGCAAAATAGACCCTTACAAAATTATGTTCTTTTTCTTTTTACTATATCTTAGTCCATCTATCTATAACGGAGTCAAAGATTATATAGAATACACCAAAAAATTAAAGGAACTTTTAGAAAGAAAAACCAAATTGGAAAAAGAAGTAAAAGAATTAAGGGAAATTGCATACCATATGAATGATCCTTACATAATTGAAAAGATAGCCAGGGAAAAGCTATTTATGGGAAGACCAGGAGAAGAACCCATATTGATAATTGAAAAGAATACTGAAGATAAAAAATTAAAAATTGATTTCTTAAATCTTTTTAAGAAATAAATTTTAAAATATAATATCTTTGTCAAAATAAAATTTAAAATAACAGAGGTGAAAAGATGGGCAAGCAGTGGAGAGTTATTCTTAAAAGGAGAAGAAGAAAAGCAAGAGAAAAAAGAAGAAAAGAAAGACTCAAAATGCTCCTGAAGGAGCTAAAAAAGGCTTAATTTTAAATTATTTTATGTTTTTATTCTTTAAGAAGGACCCCATAGATTATGAATAATACTGAGAAATTAGAAATATTATCAGAAGCTGCCAAATTTGATCTATGTGGGTCCTTCTTATGCTCAAAAGAGTCAATCCAAAGAAAACCCACATTGAAGGGTTGGATATATCCTACCACTCTCCCCGATGGAAGAACAGTAAGACTTCTAAAAATCCTTTTATCCAATGATTGTATTCATAACTGCTACTACTGTGCCAATAGAAGAGATAGAAATTTCCAAAGAGTAAGCTTCACAGCTGATGAATTAGTAAGGCTTTTTTTAGAACTTAGGAGAAAAAATCTTGTTGACGGACTTTTCTTAAGCTCTGCAGTAACCAAATCTCCTAAGTATACCATGGAACAAATGTTAAAAACAGTAGAAATTCTAAGAGAAAAACACAATTTTAAAGGATATATTCATTTGAAAATCTTACCCGAATCTTCCTTGGACTACATAGAAGCAGCTATAAGGTATGCTGATAGAGTCTCTGTAAACTTAGAAGCTCCAAAGGAGGACTACCTTAAAGAAATCGCCCCCGAGAAAAATTTAAATCTTCTTATGAGTAAGCTTGAAATGATCAAAAAATTATCTGAAAGAAATCTAAAACCCAAATCTGGAATAACTACTCAATTTGTAGTAGGAGCCACAAGGGAAAAAGATATAGAAATTCTTTCCCTTACTTTCAAACTTTATCAAGAATATAACCTCTCGCGAGCTTATTTTAGTGCTTTTCAACCTATACCTCAAACCCCCTTAGAAGAACTACATCCTACCCCTACATGGAGAGAAGTAAGATTATATGAAGCGGATTTTCTAATTAGAAAATACAATTTTTCAATTGACGAACTTATCTTTGATGAAAATGGGAATCTTCCCCTAAGAGAAGACCCAAAAATCATTTGGGCAAAGGCAAATCCTCAATTTTTCCCAATAGAGATAAATACAGCAACCTACGAACAACTTTTAAGAATACCTGGAATCGGACCTATAAGCGCAAAGAAGATTATAAAGGTAAGAAAAGAACAAAAGATAAAAGACATAAAAGACTTGAAAAAGTTAGGAATTCAAGTAGAAAGATGTAAGAATTACATCTTAATAAATGGAAGAAGCCCTTTCTCAGAGAAGCAACTCTCACTCCTCTAAGAAAGGGCTTTCATCAAGCTACTCCTCTATTCCGTTTTCCTCGATAACTTTTTTATAAAAGTAGGCACTATCTTTAAGTATTCTTTTTTGAGTATCATAATCTACATATATAATTCCAAATCTCTTACTATACCCATGAGCCCACTCAAAATTATCCATAAGGGACCATACAAAATATCCTCTTAAATCTACCCCATCCCTAATAGCAAAATATGCCCTTTTAATATGTTCTCTTAAGTACTCTATCCTCTTATTATCCTCTACCTTTCCATTCTCTAATTTATCATTATAAGCTGCTCCATTCTCAGTGATATAAATAGGAATTTTATAATCCCTATAAAGCTGAATAAGAATGTCATATAGCCCATCAGGATATATTTCCCATCCCATCTCTGTACGTTCATTGGGCCCCTCTATTCTTTTTAGACCTAAAAATTTATTACTCTCGTCATGAGCCACAATGTTTCTAGTGTAATAGTTTATACCCAAAAAATCTATAGGAGAGGATATAATATCAAAATCGGAGATAGGAAAATCAAAGCTCAAATAATTTTTCTCTAAGATCTTCCATATTACTTCTGGATATTTCTTCCTAAAAATAGGCTCAATAAACCATCTATTCTCAAAAGCATCTTGCACTTGTACTGCCCTCAAATCTTCCTCAGAATTAGTATAAGGATAAACTGCTGCAACATTTATGGTAATTCCAATATTTCCATTATATCCTCCCTCTTTATATGCCTGAACTGCAAGACCATGAGCAAGAAGAAGATTATGCCCAGCCACAAAAGCACCCTTAAGATCTTTTTTACCTGGAGCATGCCACCCCCATGCATAACCAAGAAAAGCATTAACAAAGGGCTCGTTTAAGGTGATCCATATAGGCACCATATCCCCAAATTTATAAAAAATAAAGCTTGCATATTCTGAGAAGTACTTTGCGGTATCCCTATTTAGCCATCCCCCTTTATCTTCAAGAGCTTGAGGAAGATCCCAATGATACAAAGTTATAGCTGGCTTAATATTTTTCTCAAGAAGTTTATTAATTAATCTTTCATAAAAGGAGACACCCTTAGGATTAATCTTTCCTCTTCCTTCGGGAAATATTCTGGGCCAAGAAATTGAAAACCTATAAGCCTTAAGTCCTATTTCAGCCATGAGCTCTACATCTTCCTCATAGCGGTGATAATGATCACATGCTACATCTCCATTTTGATTTTGATATATTGCTCCAGGAGTATGGGAAAATCTATCCCAAGTACTTTCTCCTTTACCATCCTCATTCCAAGCCCCTTCTATCTGATAAGATGCTGTCGCTGTTCCCCATAAAAAGTCCTTAGGAAAAACCAACTTAACCATATTCCCTACTCCTCCTCTATTTCAAATTTTTTGACTTTTGTTATCTTACTAAACTAAATTGCTTTTGGAAAGAGGGATTATACCCTTGATTTTTCAAAAAGTTTTTTATATAATTTTGTACAACAATAATTAATCGCTCCTCGGTAGCTCAACGGTAGAGCGGCCGGCTGTTAACCGGCGGGTTGCAGGTTCGAATCCTGCCCGAGGAGCCAAATTTTTTATTAAGATAAGAGTTGTAAATATCATCTTTAGAGTATTTCCTCAATTTATAATTTATAAAAAGAAGGGGCTAAAACAACCCTTACATAGAAGTAGCCTCTATTCTTAAACTTCTAAGCATTGGTCATTATCTCTATACTTATGTAAACTATTTTCATTGATTTTTATTGACTTAATCTAAGCATTAATATAACATTAAAAGAAAAAAGGAGGATCTTTAAGTATGGGGAAGTATCAAATAATTGGTGAAAAAATTCCTAATCTTCCTTGGGAAGATAGGCCTAAAGGAAGCAGTGACATTGTATGGAGATATTCGAAAAATCCAATCATCAAAAGAAACCACATTAAAAGAGCAAACAGTATTTTTAATAGTGCTGTTGTAACCTTTAATGGCAAATTTGCAGGAGTATTTAGAGTTGATGATAAGGCAAGATCCATGAATCTTCATGCAGGATTCAGCGAGGATGGTATAAATTGGGTTATAGAAGAGGAACCTATAAACTTTATTCAAAAAACCCGTGATCCCTTAATTAGCGAATATAAATACGATCCAAGGGTTACCTTTATTGAGGATCGTTATTACATAACCTGGTGTAATGGGTATTATGGTCCTACCATTGGAGTAGGATATACTTTTGATTTTAAAGAATTTTACCAGTTAGAAAATGCCTTCTTACCATACAATAGAAATGGAGTCCTTTTCCCAAGAAAGATTAACGGTAAATACGCTATGCTAAGTAGACCTTCTGATAGAGGACATACTCCCTTTGGAGATATTTTTTATAGTGAAAGCCCTGATATGATCCATTGGGGATGTCATAGGTTTGTTATGTCTGCAGGTCTTACAGGTTGGCAATCTCTAAAAATTGGAGCGGGTCCAACTCCAATTGAGACCAGTGAGGGATGGCTCCTTATTTATCATGGGGTACTTCTCTCTTGTAATGGATATGTATACAGCTTTAGTGCAGCTCTTTTGGATTTAGAAAAGCCATGGAAAGTTAAATATAGAGCAAGATCTTATCTTCTCTCTCCTCAAGAGTATTATGAGTGCGTAGGTGATGTCCCTAATGTGGCATTTCCGTGCGCAGCACTATGCGATTCAGAAACAGGAAGACTTGCTATCTATTATGGCGGTGCAGATACTGTAGTTGCTCTTGCTTTTGCTTATGTAGATGAGATTATTGATTTCCTAAAAGAAGATGGTATAAAATATGAGTAATTTAAAAACTATGGGGGAGAGATTTCTCCCCCGCTGGGAATATGGAAAAATATATTTATATTGTTCCCATTGGAAATATAGAAAAAGATTTACTTGATTTTCTAAAGAAAAAAATAGAAGAAGTTTTTAATATAAAAGTAAAGGATTACAAAAACTTATCTATTCCTGAAGAGGCTTACAATCCCCAAAGGAAACAATATTACTCTTATCATTTTTTAAACCTACTGTCTTCTCTAAATCCACTTGATGCTTACAAAATCCTTGGAATCACTAATGTGGATTTATACACAGATTACTTAAACTTTATCTTTGGCGAAGCAATTGTGAATGGAAAAGAGTGTGTAATAAGTATTGCTCGCTTAGACAACAAATTTTATAACCTACCTGCTGATAATGAACTTCTAAAATTAAGAACCCTAAAAGAAGCAGTACACGAATTAGGACACACTATGGGGTTAAAACACTGTGAAACCCCATCTTGTGTCATGTATTTTTCAAATACTCTCGCTGATACCGACAAAAAGAGCTATAACTTCTGTCCTAAATGTAAATCAAGACTTTCTAACTTTTTTTAGGTTATAGCCCTCTATTTCTAATTTATCTTCTAATTCTTTTAGGGAATATGGTGCCTTAAATTTTATACTATATTTAGTTTTAGGATAGATATTTACAAAATTGTCCTCCCATTCAGCATTCTCAAGTTTTAAAGCCACCCATAAAGATAGAAAATCACTTTCCATATTCAGCAGATAGGAGTTTTCTCCAATCTCCTCCACGTTATACACAACTACCGCATCTGGAAGATCCAAATGTTTAAAGGGAGCAAAGAAATATTCATTTTGATCCATAAGCTCCCCCTTTTCATTATAAAGCTTGACATAGAAAAATTCTTTGTATTTATCAATATCTTCTAATTTAAATTCTCCGAGAACTACTGAGGAGTTTTCAGGAATTTCAATCTCTACTTCTCTTTTTCCCCTCCTCTTTCCCCGAAAAGTACTTATGGCATATTCCATTTTTCCATAAAATTTTTCAAGAGTATCATTAACTCCAAAGACCAAAAGTTTTCCATTTCGGGGCTCAATATTAACCTTAATATTCCTAAAAGCCCTTTTTACAAAGTAATAAGAGGGTTTTAAATTTTTGTAATAATCTATGATACTCCAGCTCACCACAGGCCAACAATCGTTCCATTGCCAGATTAAACTTCCAGAGGTATGAAATTTATTATTTCTCCAATGCTCTATTCCCGTCTTTAAAGCAAGTCCTTGAATTACCTGAGAAAGATAAATATATTCATCCATGTCCTCAGTTATTTTGAAATGTCCGGCAATATATCTTATTATCCTTTCAGTTCCCTCTCTTGCTTTATTATGAAACTCCATCTCTACACTTTGAGGATAATACTCTTTTTCTGAAGTTATAAACTTTTTAATAGTTTCAGCTACAGGTGGAGCTTGCATACCAAATTCACTTATAAATCTTCCGTTGTCCCTGAGATAACCATTAAAGTCAACCCAACCATGCCAAATCTCCCAGTTATGTCTATCTCCTATTTCTTGAGAATTAGGATCTTTACCCCCATAAGGGCTACTGGGCCAATAAGGCCTTGTCAAATCAAGCCTGGCACAAACATCAGGGAGAACCCTGTTATATATTTCCTCTCCCCAGAATTTTTCCCTCTCTCCCCACCATTTAGCATAATATCCCCAATGATTTTCATTATTTCCACACCAAAGTACTATAGAGGGATGATTTCTTAGTCTTTTTATTACAAACTCTGCTTCCTTTTGCACCTCACTTAAAAATTCCTCATCATCAGGATACTCTGCACAGGCAAACATAAAGTCCTGCCAAACCATTATCCCAAGCTCATCGCACAAGTCATAGAATATATCGTTTTCATATATTCCTCCACCCCAAACTCTCAACATATTTAATCCAGCTTCCTTAGCTCGAGTAAGTAGAACTCTATAGTCTTCTTCTTTTATTCTTGGAAGGAAGCTATCTGCAGGAATCCAATTAGCACCCTTTGCAAAAATAGGTATGTTATTTATCTTAAATATAAAACTCTCACCCTTAGCATCTTCTTGAGTAAAAAGTTCTACCTTTCTTATTCCAAATCTTTCTTCTACCTTATCAAGAACTTCCCCATTCTCGTCAAGAAGTACCAATTGCAAGGTATATAAATTTTGTTCCCCGTATCCTTGAGGAAACCAAAGTTTTGGATTTTTAATGGTCAATGGAATTTTTAGAAATATTCTTCCTTCAGGAAGAGTAAACCTTAGTCTTTGTTCAAGTACAGGTTTTTTATGTGAGATTCTAAAAGCTATACCTACAGGAATAGATTCTTGCAGCTCAATATCTAATTCAATATTTATTTGAGCATTCTCTCCAAGGTTCCTTACAGGTACCCAAACATCAAGAAGTCTTGCTTTATTCCAACCTTTTAATTTTACTGATTTCCATATTCCAGAAGTAGCAAGGCGTGGTCCCCAATCCCAACCAAAAGAATATTGAGCTTTTCTCCCAAAAACCCTTGGAGAGTAATCTCCTCCATGAAGCTTAAAAGGATATTTATCAGCTCTTTCCTCAAGTACCTTTATAGGCGAAAGAAGCTTCACTTCAAGTATGTTTTCTCCCTCTACTAAAAAATCCTTAACATTAAATTCCCAACTTATAAACATATTGTCAGTTTCACCAACTTTTTTACCGTTAAGATATATCTCAGAAAAGGTATCTATACCCTCAAATTCTAAATAGATAGAAGAGTAATTTAGAAAGTCTTTTTTTATCTCAAATTTCTTGCGATACAACCAATCCTCTTTCTCCACCCACTGTACCTCAAGTTCATTTTTTCCTATAAAGGGATCTGGAATGATATTGTTTTCCATTAAATCCAAGTGTACACATCCAGGAACTTTTGCTTTATACCATCTTTTATCCTTAATTCCCTTAAATTCCCACTCTCCGTCAAGCCTCAATATCTCCATAAATAAAAATCCTCCCTCGAGAGAATTTATTAAGTATAGCTTAATCATACTTTAAATGTAAAGATTTCGAATTGCCTCATATAAAAATCTACTTAAAAATTTTAAAATAAAAAGGAGGAATTTTTTAAATGGAAGAAACAATAAAATTAGGAAGAGAATATACAATGTATTACCTACCTTAATAAAGTATGAGAATTAGTCCTGCTACTATTTATAAT
>ERZ1669248.74-NODE-74-length-64070-cov-5.596751_pt1 | contig 64070 bp, 63 predicted proteins | sample MGYA00579296_ERZ1669248 | MGnify/ENA primary metagenome ERZ1669248 (study PRJEB41166, sample SAMN08046057) | hot springs metagenome | biome: hot spring; feature: neutral hot spring; material: thermophilic sediment; isolation source: thermophilic sediment from...
CGCCGATTAAAAACTGATACAAAGATCAAGCGCACCTAAAGCATAACCTGATGCCGATACCCTCGGTAGGTGGGGCGGCTGGATGCTTACGGACAAGCCGGAGTTTTGCATTTTTCGTTGGTTAGGAGGCGATGAAAGCGGAAATGCACCGCAATGGACTAGCCAGTGCAGTGCAGATTGCGTTGGTTGCGGGAGCAGGATTTGAACCTGCGACCTTCGGGTTATGAGCCCGACGAGCTACCGAGCTGCTCCATCCCGCGTCAGTAGGAGGGGTATATTATAGGGTTTTCAGGCGGTGTCAAGACAATATTCAATTATTCTTAATAGCGCGCAGTTAATGGGCGGTTAGGCTGGTTTTGGCATCGGGCGAGCCGGTCGCCACCACTTTGTTCCGCCCCGTTGACTTGGCCATGTACAAGCGCGTATCAGCCTGCGCGACCAACGCCTCCGCCGTTATTGGGGTCTGTCCGGAGGTGGCTGCAATACCGATGCTGGCTGTCACCTCAAGCACTTGATCGCCGAACGGGACTTTGGATTGGCTGATGGCAAAGCGGATTCGCTCTGCGACGTCTCTTGCGTCGTGCAAACTGGCACCGGGCAAAACAACCACAAATTCTTCACCGCCATAGCGCAAAAGCACATCGCCTTCGCGGAGAATGTCTCGACAAATATTGGTCGATCGAATAAGTACCTTATCGCCAGTTAAATGACCGTAGGTATCATTTATTCTTTTAAAATGATCCAAATCAAGCATGAGTACAGCCAGCGCGGTTCGGTTGCGTTCGGCTCGATTGAGTTCTTCTTCAAGGCGTTTAAAGCCAAAGCGGCGGTTATAAATACCTGTGAGGGGATCTAACGCGGCAACGCGCTGCAGATCATCATGCAAGAGGGCATTGTTCAGCGCCAAACCTAAGCCTTGCATCAAGAGTGGTAACAAACGCGGAACCTCATCGGTAAAGGGTTGGGCGGACGCGAGTATCACCCAGCCGAGCACGGCACCATGATTTTTAATGGGGGTTAGTAAAACATCGGCGGGCACAAATTGGGATAACACGGCATCAACCATCACACCGGGCGGTAGTGTGATACGGTTTTGAGCGGCTTGATCTTGGTTGGCGACAAACGCCTGGCTTTCTAGTATTTTCTCGGGGTGATTCAAGCCGCGAGAGGCCAGTACAATCCATTCGCCCTGCCGCTCCAGCACAAGGGCGCCCCCTTGTGCGCGGGCATTGGCTTGCAGCATAACTAACGCTGAATCGCCCAGCTCGTGTAAATCTAATTGACTGGAAAGGGTTTGGGTGAAGCTTCGAATTTGCGCTTCAATGCGATGCGCTTCGTGCAAGGCATAGAGCAATGAATTATAGCTATGAGCTAGAGCACCTAATTCATCTTGATCGCGTTCATCGAGGCGACACCTGGCTGGATCACAGGTAGACCAATCCTCTGTGAATGTGGCTTGTTGCATAGCGAGTCGCACTTGCTGCATACCTGCAGCAAGCTTTCTGAGCCGGGGGCGAACGATGCCGCTTGCCAGCGCGAAGTTGAGCCAACCCACCACAAAGCCGGATATTAGAGTTGCCGCAATAAACGCCGGTGCAAGGGCAATGGTTTTAGGTACGCCAAACCCTATAACAAAGAGCGGAAATACGGCGCCCATAACAAGCCCCATAGTCAGCATGCCTAAGGCTAAGGCACGAAAAACATGTTTCGAAATTTGCATCCTGCAACTCATGTGATGGGTTTAGTTCGATGAGAGGGGGATTTCCTCTTCATTTGTGACAGTTATGCTACCGCGCTTAAAATTTGAAGTCATAGGGAAGTTTTTTAGGCACTATTAATAAGTTAAGGGCGCTAACGTGGCGCACGGCTAAGTGCGCAATACGGTGGCGCGCCAAGCATCATTAATGATTTGATCAAGCGCGCGGTACTTAGGCTGCCAGCCTAGATACTGTTCGGCGGCACGGGCATCGGCAATTAAATGCGCCGGATCGCCTAATCGACGCTGGGCGCGTTCGATTGGAATGGGGCGACCGGTGACCATTTCTGCAGTTTGGATAACCGCCAACACAGAAAAACCATCGCCATTACCTAAATTAAAGCGTTGGCTTTGATCGGTGCGCTGCAACCATTCCAACGCCTGCAGGTGGGCTGAACAAAGATCTTGTACATGGATGTAATCGCGCACGCAGCTACCATCACAGGTGGGGTAATCTGTGCCAAAAACAGAAATAGCCGCCCGCTTGCCTGCGGCGACTTGCAACACGAGCGGAATTAAATGCGTTTCAGGCTCATGCCGCTCGCTCAACTCGCCTTCAGGATCCGCCCCCGCCGCATTGAAATAGCGCAAACAGACCGACTTCAAGCCATACGCTTGGTCATAGTCTTCGAGCAATTGCTCCACCATTAATTTGCTGCGGCCGTAGGGGTTGATGGGGTTTTGTGGATGAGATTCTTTAATTCGAGGAGTTCGCGGCTCACCGAAGGTGGCTGCTGTCGAGGAAAAAATAAAATGCCGAACGCCGTGGCGCACCATGGCATCCAGCAAATTGAGGGTATTGCTCACATTATTTTGATAATACTTGGCCGGATGCTGTACCGATTCGCCCACTAAGCTGGATGCGGCAAAATGCATCACGGCATCAAATGCGTGTGTTTGAAACAGTTGGTTTAGCAAAGGCGTATCGGTCATGTCACCAATCACAAGTGATCCGTACCTCACGGCATCGGCATGGCCAGTGCTCAGGTTATCGAGGGTGGTAACGGTGTACCCTGCTCGCGCTAAATATTTGACCATGTGCGAGCCTATATAGCCCGCCCCTCCTACCACGAGAATGTGTAGTGGGCGGTTAATCATCCCGCACGCAATCGACAAAGTAGGCTTTACCAAACTCCGTTTCCTCGGCAACTAGGCCATGCACATCGGTTTCAAATCCGGGCAGCTGCTTGTTGAAATCACGGGCAAATTTGAGGTAATCCACAATGATTTTATTAAAGCGCTCGCCGGGAATGAGCAAGGGAATGCCCGGTGGATAAGGGGTAACTAACGAGGCTGTAATGCGCCCTTCGAGCTCATCGATAGAAACACGATCGATTTGTTTGCGCGCCATTTTCGCCCAAGCATCCGCTGGGCGCATCGCCGGCTCCATTTGTGAGAGATACATTTCCGTGGTGAGCCGCGCCACATCATTTTGTTTATAAAGATTATGGAGTTGCTGGCATAAATCCCTAAGCCCCATCCGCTCGTACCGGGGGTGTTTAGCCACAAAATCAGGCAAAATGCGCCATAACGGTTGATTTTTAGTGTATTCATCCTTGAACTGCTGCAAGGCGGTGAGCAAGGTATTCCAGCGGCCTTTGGTAATGCCAATGGTGAACATAATAAAAAAGCTGTATAGCCCGGTTTTCTCAACCACCACGCCATGCTCGGCTAAGTATTTGGTAACAATGGATGCGGGAATGCCGGTTTCATCAAAATCGCCATTTAAGTTTAAGCCGGGGGTAATGAGGGTGGCTTTAATTGGGTCGAGCATGTTGAAGCGATCGGTCATGCGCTCAAAGCCGTGCCAACTATCATCGGCGCACACCATCCAATCTTCCCGCGAGCCGATGCCTTCTTCGGCCAAATGCTCAGGCCCCCAAACTTTAAACCACCAATCATCGCCATATTCAGCATCTACTTTGCGCATGGCTCGGCGGAAATCCAAGGCCTCTAAAATGGATTCTTCCACGAGCGCGGTACCACCGGGCGGCTCCATCATGGCGGCCGCCACATCACAAGAGGCAATAATGGCGTATTGCGGCGAGGTGGATGAGTGCATTAAATAGGCTTCATTAAACACATCCCGATCAAACAGATGCTGTTCGCTATCTTGCACCAGCACTTGTGATGCTTGCGATAAACCCGCCAGCATTTTGTGGGTGGATTGGGTGGAGTAAATAACCGATTTTTCGCAGCGCGGGCGATCAGCACCAATGGCGTGATAATCACCATAAAAATCGTGAAAGGCGGCATGGGGCAGCCAAGCTTCATCAAAATGTAGGTTTTCAACGTACCCATCCAGCTCGTTTTTAATTTCCTCGACGTTATAAATAATGCCATCGTAAGTCGATTGGGTAATGGTGAGGATGCGGGGCGTTTTATCGATGGCTTTAGCGGCAAATGGGTGCGCTTCAATTTTTGCCCTGATGGTTTCAACCAAAAATTCACTTTGGGGAATGGGGCCGATAATGCCGTAATGATTGCGGGTCGGCATCAAAAACACAGGAATGGCGCCGGTTAAAATAATCGAGTGCAAAATCGATTTATGGCAATTGCGATCGACCACCACAATATCACCGGGTGCCACATTAGAGTTCCACACCATGCGGTTGCTGGTTGAGGTACCGTTGGTTACAAAAAACAGGTGATCGGCATTGAAAATGCGGGCTGCGTTGCGTTCAGATGCGGCCACGGGGCCGGTGTGATCGAGCAGCTGCCCCAATTCATCCACCGCATTACACACATCGGCACGCAATAAATTTTCACCAAAAAACTGGTGGAACATTTGCCCGACCGGGCTTTTTAAAAAGGCAACACCGCCCGAATGCCCGGGGCAATGCCAAGAGTAAGAACCATCAGCCGCATACCCGGTAAGCGCCCGAAAAAAGGGCGGCGCCACGGAGTTTAAATACGCTCGGGCTTCGCGCAAGACATGGCGCGCCACAAATTCGGGTGTGTCCTCGAACATGTGGATAAAGCCGTGCAGCTCTTTTAATACCTCGTTGGGTAAATGGCGGCTGGTACGGGTTTCACCATACAAGAAGATGGGAATATCCGCATTGCGAAATCTTATTTCTCGAATAAATTTACGCAGCTGGGCGATGACCGGCAGCTCTTTGGTTTGATCTTCATCTAAGGTGCTAAATTCTTCATCATCGATAGAAATAATGAATGCCGACACGCGGCTTTGCTGTTGCGCAAATGAGGATAAATCGACATAGCTTGTCACACCGAGCACTTCCTCTCCTTCGGCACGAATCGCATCAGCCAGTGCACGAACGCCCAAGCCTGAGGCATTTTCTGAACGAAAATCTTCATCAATGATGACGACGGGAAAGCGAAATAACATAGGATGAACCCTGTGCCGAAGTGAACAAATAAAAACAGCCCATTCCACCGATCGGTGCGTGAAAGGGCTTGCCTGTGTGATGCCGCATTATTCTAACGCAGCTGCTTTTGCATTTTGCGTATTTTGCATGACGTTTTGTTGAAGCGAGGCAAAACCAATCAAGCTCAAATCGCAAGCGCCTAACTTTGAGCGGAAGAATCGCTGGCTTGAAGCAAATAAGTGGGGTAGTTGATCGCGATAATTTCCGCTTGTACGCGCCTAGGCGCTCCATCATCGCTGGGTAAAAACAAGGTGATTTCCCGATCCAAGCATTTGCCCAGCGCGGCGCGCGCCAAGGGGGAATCGATGCTGATCAAACCGTTACTGGGGTCGATTTCGTCGGGTCCTACCAAGCACACCGTTTGCTCCCGGTCATCTTGATATAACAAAGTAATTTCTGCCCCAAAATAGACCCGACTGCGATCGGTGGGCGGCGCACGCACAACTTTAATGTCGCCAAGTCGTTTTTGTAGGTACCGAATACGCCGATCGATTTCCCGCAAGCGACGCTTACCGTAAATATACTCGGCATTTTCTGAGCGATCGCCTAGGGCGGCCGCTTCACGCACTGCCTGCACGACGGCACGCCGCTCGACCCGCCAAAGCTGATCGAGCTCTGCCAGCAAGCGGGCATGGCCGCGCGCGGAGATCACCGCCGTGCTCATGGCTATTTGCCCTTATTTCTTTTGTGCGCCTTTGCGGGGCGGTTGAATAGTAATCATGCTGCCCAATTTAGCCGTAGCGATGGGCGGCTCGGGGTTGATCGTTTGCTTGATGAGGCTAACCGCATGATCAAGATCACGCAGACGGTTGTCTTTTAATTCGCCCCCTGCGGCGCCCGGATGCCCGCCGCCGCGAAAGTATTTGGCTGAAATAGCACCGGCATCGACGCCTGGGTTGGCGCGCAGGGAAAGCTTGCCATTGCCGCGCACACCGATGGCCATATCCATGACTTGTCGGGTTTCCATCATGTCCATAATGACACCGCGCCACACATCATGCGGCCAGTTGTAAAAAATACCGGTTTTCACGCCATCAATCATCACCATCGGCACCGTGGTTTCATCCAGCACGGCGGCTGAAAGGAGATGAAATTTATCGTTTAAGGGTAATTCGGGGTTATTCATATCAGCTTTATCGATACGACCTTCGAGAAATTGCTTGCGAATATCGTATAAGCTGCGCTCGATGACTTCTAAATTGTCACCGCGTTCGTGTGCCGCAAAAAACGATTCGATGATATGAAAACGGTAGGCGCGTTTCAGGTCGCTCAACGGCGGTGCAAGGTGGTCATCTTGCATAACCAAACCAAGTAAATACAAAGACTTACGAAACAAAGGTTCGTCTTTAAGCCACCGATCGCCCATGTCTACAAAATCAGCGCGCAAGGCGTATTGCGCCTGCCGAGCTTCGGGCATGCGCGCAGCGACGGATTCATACGCAAGCTTGGTCGCGCAGCGTTCGGTATCAAGGTAATACCAATCGTATTTGGCGGCCACATCGGCACCGGTGGCATGGTGGTCGAGCAGTTGCAGAGTGGTTGGTACTTTGAGCTTTTTAACGCGTTTGTCGATTTGATCGGCTTGATCGAGCGTTAAATTCAAATCGGTGAGCAGAATACCGGCAGGCTCTCCTTTGGCCAGAATTTCTTCGACCACCCGATCGACCACCGCGGGAATATCGCGGTAATCTGAATTAAAGCACTGGGTTTTAATGCCCGCAGCTTTCAGCATGAACTGTGCGCCATAGCCATCTAAATCGGTATGGGAAATGTGGTATAGGGTGCCAGTTGGTGCAATTAGGGCAGGCGTGGTCATAAGTTTTAGCTCGGAATAATAAATTGGATAGGCATTCTAGCAGGCAAGTTGGGCGCAACAAGACGTTCGATTACTTGCGCCGCCAGGTGGTTTTGCCTGCCACATCCTCCAGCACAACCCCGCCAGCGAGCAACTCATCGCGGATGGCATCTGAACGGGCGAAATCCCGGTTTTGCCGTGCCGCCAAGCGCTCATGGATTTTTTGCTCAATGGCCACGTCCGTGAGCGCGTGCTGCGATGGGGGCGCCCAACGCAAAAACGTGTCTGAATCATGGCAGCCTAAATTGAGCACCTGCCCTATGACGGCGATCGTGGCGGCCACACGCAAGGCAAGAGCCTGATCGGCGGGATTGGTGCTGAGTTTCAGGCGATTTAACTCACTGATTTGCTCAAACACAATGGCTAAGGCTTCAGGCGTATTAAAATCGTCATTCATCACCTGCACAAACCGCGCCATAACCTCATCGAGCGCCGGTGCCGTAGTCGCCACGCCTTTAATCGCGGTGTACCAGCGCGATAAGCTCGCGCGCGCGGCATCTAAATTTTGATCGGAGTAATTAAGCGGGCTGCGGTAATGGCTCGATAACACAAAAAACCGAATCACTTCCGGGTGATAATTGGCCATCACTTGCTGCACGGTGAAAAAATTATCCAGCGATTTGGACATTTTCTCTTCATTAATCCGCACAAAGCCGTTGTGCATCCAATAGTTAACATAAGGCTTGCCGGTGGCGCATTCGCTTTGGGCAATTTCATTTTCGTGGTGGGGAAATTGCAAATCTTGCCCGCCGCCATGAATATCAAAGGTGGCACCTAATGCGCGGGTAGACATGGCCGAGCATTCGATATGCCAACCCGGCCTGCCAGCACCAAATGAGGCGGCCCAGCTCGGGTCGCCGGGTTTTTCGGCTTTCCATAAAACAAAATCCAAGGGATCCGTTTTCGCTTCATCAACCTCAACCCGCGCACCGGCGCGTAAATCATCCATCTTGCGGTGAGATAGCTCGCCATAGCGCGCAAATGAGGAGACATCGAAATACACATCCCCATTGTCTGCCCGGTATGCATGGCCTTTGCCGATGAGTGTTTCAATCATGGCGACCATATCACCCACCGCTTCAGTGGCACGCGGTTCGCTCGTAGGCGGCATGCAACCCAAGGCGGCGGCGTCATCGTGCATTAATTCGATAAAGCGTTCAGTTAAGGCTTGGATACTTTCTTTATTTTTGGCGGCGCGTGCAATAATTTTGTCGTCGATATCAGTGATATTTCGCACGTAATTGACGGCATAGCCCTGAGATTCTAGATACCGCACCACCATATCAAACACCACCATCACCCGAGCGTGGCCAATATGGCAGCGATCGTACACTGTCATCCCGCACACATAGATACCGACTTTATTCGGCGCTATGGGGATAAATTCGCGCTTGGCGCGGGCGTGGGTGTCATAAATAACAAGCATGGGGCGGGTTTCCAAAAACTGAGGTCAAACGAAATGATGAATAAGTTTGCGTTATGATTACGGCGCTATGCGGCAATCATAACGCAATTGCACTGACTAGAACCGTGTGCACTTGGCGCTTAACTTAAAACTTTTTCCAACCTTAAAGAGAGATGAACCATGGCTAATCCCCGCGTTTCTATGACGACCCGTTTGGGTCGCATCGTGATCGAACTGAATGCTGACAAAGCCCCCGCCACCGTCGCCAATTTTTTGGCTTATGTGGATAGTGGGCATTATGTGGGTACGATTTTTCATCGGGTAATCCCCGGGTTTATGGCACAAGGCGGCGGCATGGGCGCCGATATGGAATCGAAAAAAACCATGCCACCCATTCAAAACGAGGCCAATAACGGTCTTAAAAACGCCCGCGGCACCATCGCGATGGCGCGTACCGGTGATCCCCACTCGGCCACCAGCCAGTTTTTCATCAACCTTAAAGATAATGGGTTTCTCGACTATACCGCCAGCAACCCTCAAGGTTATGGCTATGCGGTGTTTGGTCATGTGATTGACGGCATGGCCGTGGTTGATGCGATGGCTACCCTGCCCACGGGTCGGCGCATGGGGCATAGTGATGTGCCCGCTGAAGATATTGTCATTACCGCTGTTGAGCGGCTTGAAGACTAATTCAGCGCATTAAGCGCCTAACCCCAAGGAAGATAGTTTAAGGAAAAGCCCATGGCTGAAGTTTTAATCATCGCCGATGTTCACTTAGCGCCCGCCAATAGCGCAGCATTGCAGCCGTGGCAGGCGCTGATGCGGCGAGCCGCTAAAGCCGATGCGCTCTATATTTTGGGTGATTTATTTGATTATTGGGTAGGTGACGATCAACCCATTGCGGCAGACATTGGGGCGGCTCTGGATCAACTGGCTGCCCTGCCTTGCCCCAAATTTTTTATAAGTGGCAACCGAGATTTTCTCATTGGCCAAGAATTTCTGGATCGCATCAAGGCAACGCCCCTGCCCGATGTTTGCAGCGTATCGCACTATAGCCAAAGCCTTGTTTTATGCCATGGCGATACCTTGTGCACCGATGATGCGGCCTATCAAGCCATGCGCCAACAGCTGCGCTCGCCCGTGTTTCGTTGCGATTTTTTAAGCAAGCCCTTAGATGAGCGCCTCGCGATTGCGATGAGTTTACGCGCGAGGAGCCGCACCGAATCGAGTAGTAAGCCTGAAGATATAATGGATGTGAATCCCGCCGCAGTGCGCGCGTTACTCAAAGCGCAGGATGCGTGTATTTTGTTGCATGGTCACACGCATCGCCCCGCGATTCATCGCGAGGCGCCCGGTATCAGCCGAATCGTAACGGGTGATTGGGGCGAGCAAGGTTGGCTTATGGCTGTTTCATCTGAAAAAATCATGCTCGAGCGTTTTAATGCAAAAACAAGTGAGATTGTCGATACACTTGATTTCAAGCCTCACCATCCTTTAAGGACAGCCCCATGACACTGCCCCTGTTCCTCACTTGGATGCGTATTGCCGCCATTCCTGTCTTGGTGCTGGTATTTTTATTTGCGCCCGCTGATTGGGGGCGTCCGTTATCAGCTTGGATTTTCGGCTTAGCGTCGGCCACCGATTTTCTGGATGGTTATTTAGCGCGCCGCTGGAATCAGCAAACCTCGTTTGGTGCATTTCTCGATCCGGTTGCCGACAAGCTCATTGTGGCGGCGGCGTTGATGCTGCTGGTGCATGCGCATCATGATGTGCTCATTGTGCTGGGATCGATTGTCATTATTGGGCGTGAGATTTTTGTCTCCGCCCTGCGTGAATGGATGGCCGAATCGGGCAATCGAGCCGCCGTGGCGGTTTCGCAAATCGGCAAGCTTAAAACTGTCGCGCAAATGTTCGCCATTATGTTCCTGCTGCAATTGTTTCCGCTGTGGGGTGTGGTACCCGTGTTTGATATAGGCTACTGGCTTTTAATGGGGGCGGCTGTGCTCACCTTGGTTTCCGGCGGCTTATATGGCATGGCCGCTTGGCGCGCAGTTAATGCCCGCAGGCTGCGGCACTAAGTTTCAGCCCAATGTGGTGGGTTCCCATTCGTGTTATTCGCCTGCAATGGCATTTAGCGCGCGGCGTTTGGTTAACCCACCGGGCGTCTCATCACCCCCCTGCCGTGCACGCCCAGCGCGTGCAAAACTGGTTGGCTCATGTATTAATTATTTTGAACATTCAAGTGGTTATTGAAGGTGAGCCCCCCACCGAGTGCGGCCATCTTTGGTTAGCCAATCATGTGAGCTGGCTTGATATTCCGCTGCTTGGTGGGCTTGTGCCGCGTACCGTGTTTCTCGCCAAAGCGGAAATTCGAGAATGGCCCCTCATTGGCCGCTTGGCCACTCAAGCGGGCACGTTATTTATGCTGCGGGGCACAGGCAGTGGGCAGGCGCAACATGCCCTTACGCAAGGCTTAAAACGCAATCAACACGTGGTAATTTTCCCCGAGGGCACCACCACAGTGGGGCTTGCGGTAAAACGCTTCCATGCGCGATTAATTCAAACTGCGCTGGATGTACCCGTGCCCGTGCAGCCGGTGGCATTGCGCTATATCACCCCTGATGGCAGGCTTGATCGAAGGGCGGCTTACATCGACAATGACAGCCTCATAACCTCGCTCTGGCGCATTCTGCGAGCCAAAAAAATACAAGTACGGGTGCGGTTTCTAGAATCTATTCCCGTGCAGCCCGCGCGCACGGCCAAGGCAGCCCCCGGCCTAAATCGCGATGGCATTACCCGTTTAGCCGAACAGCGCATCCGCCAAGCCCTGCAACAGTGGGATGCACCCTAACCCTTGGGGTCTGATTAAGTCGTGATAATCCATTGTGCTAAAATCTGGCAGCATCAAAGGTTCTGTCTATACTTCATCAAATTAAATGAATGGAGCTCATCCGCGTGACTTTTACCCCCATGCCCAGCTTGACCGGATCCGACGCCACGGCCAAGCGTGCCGAAATCCGCCACTATTTTCACACCACGATGGATACCTTTGAGCGGCTTTTTAGCCTGCTCAAAGACGATACCGTGTTTTACGAGCGCCCCGAGCCACTACGTCATCCGCACATTTTTTACTTTGGCCACACGGCGGTATTTTTCGTAAATAAATTAGTGCTCGCCAAATTATTACCTGAGCGCATCAACCCTAAATTTGAATCAATTTTTGCCATTGGTGTGGATGAAATGAGCTGGGATGACCTTAACGAGTCCACCCACGATTGGCCATCGGTGGCCGAAACCCGCGCTTATCGCCAAAAAGTGCGCGCCGCCGTTGATGCGCTCATCCAATCCACCCCATTGAGCTTGCCCATCGATTGGGAATCGCCTTTTTGGCCGATTTTAATGGGCATTGAACACGAACGGATTCACTTAGAAACCTCATCGGTACTTATTCGCCAAACCCCGCTTAAATTCATCATACCGCGCCCCGAGCATTGGCCTGTATGCACCGAGGCGGGTGCCGCTCCGCAAAATCACCTAATCGAAGTACCTGCGGGCAGCGTTCATCTTGGCAAACACGATGCGTATTACGGCTGGGATAATGAATACGGCGAGCATCAAGCGGATATCCCCGCCTTCGCCGCCAGCCAATATTTGGTCAGCCATGCTGAGTTTTTAGAATTTATCAACGCCGGTGGCTACCAAACCGATGCCTATTGGAGCGAAGAAGGCCTAGCTTGGCGCCAGTTTAAACAACCAAACCACCCTGTTTTTTGGATTGCCGATGCAACTCAGCCCACAGGCTATCGCTACCGCACAATCGCCGCCGAAATCCCGCTGCCGCTGGATTGGCCGGTTGATGTGAATCAACTCGAAGCCGAAGCGTTTTGCCGCTGGAAAGCCATGCAAACCGGTGAGCCGATTCGTTTGCCGTTTGAGGACGAATGGCGCCGCATTTATGATGAATCCCATATTGCCGATCAAGCCGATTGGCACCAAACCCCACCCGGCAACATCGCCCTTGGCTATTGGGCCAGCGCTTGTCCGGTCAACCGATTCAAACAGGGCCATTTTTACGATGTGGTTGGCAATGTGTGGCAGTGGACAAACACCCCCATCGCGCCGTTCGATGGCTTCAAAGTGCACCCTCTGTATGATGATTTCACCACCCCCACCTTTGATGGCCGGCATAATTTAATTAAAGGCGGCTCCTTTATCAGCACCGGCAACGAGGCACTGCGCTCGGCGCGCTACGCGTTTCGCCGCCATTTCTACCAACACGCCGGTTTTCGTTATGTGCGCAGCGACTATCGCGAACCCACCACCACCGCCTTATATGAAACGGATGCTCTGGTGAGCCAATATGGTGACTTTGGTTGGGGCGCCGGTTATTTCGGTGTTGAAAATTTTGCGGCACGCTGCGCGATGCTGTGCGTGCAGGCCATGGGTGATCGGCCAAAAACCCACGCGCTGGATGTCGGCTGCGCGACGGGGCGCTCCACCTTTGAGCTGGCACAAGCCTTTGATTCAGCAACGGGCTTAGATTTTTCAGCCCGATTTATCCAAATTGCCGAACAAATGCGCACACAAAAACAAATTCGCTACACCCTGCCCACCGAAGGCGATCTGGTGGATTACTGCACGGCCACACTGCCTAAACCGCTGGCAAACACCCCTGCCAAAGTTGCCTTCTGGCAAGCCGATGCGTGTAATCTCAAACCCCAATTTACTGGGTACGATCTCATTTTCGCCGGCAATCTCATTGATCGGTTGTATGACCCCGAAAAATTCCTAGCCGATGCCACGCATCGCTTAAATCCGGGTGGTTTACTGATTCTCACCTCGCCCTACACTTGGCTCGATTCGCACACGCCCAAAGCCAAGTGGCTGGGCGGTTTTAAGCGCGATGGTGAGGCGGTTGCAAGCTTTGATGGCTTAACCGAGCAGCTTCGCGGCGCATTTAATTTCATAGCACAGCACGATATTCCCTTCGTGATTCGTGAAACCGCGCGCAAATTCCAACACACGGTGGCACACATGACCATCTGGGAAAAGCGCCTTGAATAACTTACCCCCTAATCAAGCCATTGATTTTGAAACCATCATTCCACGCGAACACACCGATTGCGTGAAATATGATGCCAGAGCTGCCCGTTTTGGCCGAGCCGATGTGATCCCCCTGTGGGTAGCGGACATGGATTTTGCCGCCCCCCACTGCGTGCGCGAAGCACTGGCGCAACGGGTAGCGCACCCGATTTATGGCTACAGTATTTATCCTGAGGAATTTTTCACCGCGATTGCGCACTGGCAAAGCGCACGCCACGGCTGGCAGGTTGCGCGTGAGGCGATTGTGCCGCTACCGGGCATTGTGCCGGCCTTAAATTTATTGATTCAGGCGTTAACTCAGCCCGGTGATAGCGTTTTAGTGCAAACCCCCGTTTACCCACCCATTCATCAGCTGCCCGTCAATAACGCGCGGGTGTTGCTTGAAAACGCACTCATTCAAACCCCGCAAGGCGCCGTGATGGATTGGCCTGATTTTGAAGAAAAAATCACAAAAGCCCGCGTGTTTGTGCTCTGCTCGCCGCATAATCCCGTCGGACGAGTGTGGCAGCTCGATGAACTCACCCGAATGGCCGATTTATGCGCGCGCCACGATGTGATGATTCTGGTGGATGAAGTTCATGCCGATTTAGTGTTTTCCCCCCATCGGCATATTCCGTTTGCGAGCCTGCCGGCTTCGAAAAACACCCGCTGTATTACCCTCAATGCCCCATCTAAAACGTTTAATATCGCCGGGCTAAATACCGCTTATGCCGTTGTTGAGCACCCCGGGCTGCGCGATCAGTTGACCCATGCCATTCAAGCGGCTGGCTTAACCTCTGGCCATTGTTTTGGCATTACCGCGCTCATTGCCGCTTACCAAAACGGCGCACCTTGGCTCGATCAACTGCGATACGTATTGCAAACCAATCGAGATTTTGTCGTCGCCTATTTCAAGCAAAAAAACCAAGGCATCCGCGTCGTGCCCCCAGAAGCCAGCTTTTTGTTGTGGTTAGATTGCAAAGAGCTGATGGCACAAAAAAATCTGCCCAATGATGAGGCATTGGCAGATTTTTTTATCACACAAGCCGGGCTGGGATTGAATCCCGGGCTTAGTTTCGGCGCGCCCGGAACAGGCTTTATGCGGCTTAACATTGGCTGCCCGCACTCGGTACTAAAAACGGCGTTAGCGCAGTTAAATCAAGCGATTAACGCAGGTAGTTAAACAGCGATAAACCTTGAATTTTAACCATGCTCTGCTGAGTGGCCTGCAAATTAATATAGCTTTGATTGAGCTGGGTTATGGCGGTTGCCATATCGGTATCGCGCAAGGTCGATAGAGTTTGCTGCGTAATAATATTTTGCGCCGAGTTATCATTTTTAGCGGCATCGAGCGTATTTAACGTGTTGCCCATACTGCCGCGTGCGTTGGTCACCTGATTCATCACCGCATCAATATCTTTTTGCGCATTGGCGTACACCGTTTGCACATTGGCCGGTTGCGTGGTGATGGCGGTTTTTAATTGATTAATGATTTGCAAAATACTGGCATTACCGCCGGTGGTTGCACTGGAAGCGAGCTGGAAAATTCCGCCTGCGGGTTGATTCATCGCCACCGTCTGGCCATCGGCAATCGCTAAATTAACCGGATTTGCCGAAGACACCGCCGGATTTAAACTGCCACTGGAATCATAGGGTTGCTCGCGCGCTGCCGTGCCGGAAAACAAATACTCGCCCCGCTCGTCGGTTGAATTCATTTGTGCCGTGAGCGCTTTTTGCATTTGATCAAGTTGATCGGCCAGCGCACCTAATGAAGTGCCGCTTTGCGCTGCGTTGTTCGCTTGAATGGCCACATCGCGCACACTTTGAAGCAAGCTGGTAATGGACCCCAAGGTCGATTCCTGTACTTGCACCTTACCTGTGGCGTTATCGATATTGGTGCTGTATTGTTGATCTTTACTGCTCTGCACTGCGAGATTCGTTGCCTGTGCAAACGCAACGGGATCATCGGCTGGGTTGGTAAGCTTCACCCCCGAGGCAATCTGCACTTGATTTTGCAGCATGGTGCTTTGCTGCTGCTGAATGTTGCTTAAGCCTTGGGTATAAATCATCGAGGTTGATACACGCATCATCAATACTCCTTAACGGAAGGCCGATAGCAAAGATTGGAACAAGGTGTTCGCACTACTTATCGACTGAGCCAACGCCTGATAATTTTGTTGATATTTCATCAGATTAGCGGCCTCTTCATCCAAGTTAACGCCCGATACCGATTGCTGTTGCGCCGTCAAATTCGCCAAGGTCGAGCTTGCCGCCGCCGCCGAGAGCGCAACCCCTGCCGCAAATGCCCCAGCTTTACTCACAGCCTGCCCGACGGTATCACTCAAATTTGAACCATCATTCGCCCCCGCCGCACTTTGCCCAACCATATTCGTGCGGCTTAAAGCAAACAAAGCATTCATTTGCGTGTTATCGCGCGAGTACGCGGGCTGACCCGCCGCTGCGGCCGCAATGCCCGAGGCGTTTTGTTGCACCACGTTAATTTTACCGGCAGCACCGACGGTGGGCAGAATATTGAGTACATCGCCGGTTTGGGGCGTACCGGAAAAATTCATACTTAAACCCGGCAAACTTAAAGCGCCACCCGATGCCACGGTGACGGGCGCTGCGCCATTATCCGGCTCTGTGCGCACTTGCCAATTGCTGCCATCGTAACGGGCGGTATAAATTTGCCCGGTCAGCAAGGTGGGGTCGGTGAAGGTGCCGCTGACCGCGCCAGTGCCTTTATTGGTGACAAGCGCGGTGGTTTGCGGGGTAAAACTGGCAGTGGGGCTGAATAAATCAGCGCCCGGATTGCCTTGTAAATCAACCCCAGCGGTTTGATTTTTATTCACCTGATCGGCCAGCACGAGTGCCGCTTGCCCAAGCTGGTTGCGAAGCGGCGTGATGAGTTGGCTTTGTGCTTGCAGCATACCGCCCAACGTGCCGCCACTGACTTTGGTGGTGATGTCGGTGCTACCCAGCATAATACTTAAGCCCGACGGGGGATTGCCTACGGTTAAAGGCGTCGCCGTGCCATTCAGCACCAAGGCTTGCCCTGAACCCAAACTCAAATTGATATTCCCCTGACCATCGCGTGTGGTTTTGACATCAATTTGCATGGCGATTTTGCTGATTAACAAATCCCGCTGATCGAGTAAATCATTGGGCGGCGCATTGGGATTAATAGCATAAGCTTTGCTGATTTGATCATTTAATTGCCCCACTTGCTGGGCATAGGTATTAATTTGCCGACCAATATCAGAGGCCTGCTGGCCAATTTGGCTATCTAGATTTTGCAGTTGGCTATCAATTTGGTTGAACTTAGCGGTGAGTGACTGAGCGGAACCCAAAAATGCCGAACGCGCGGTTAAATCGGTGGGGTTGGCAGCAACCGCCTGGCTCGCATTAAAAAAGGCTTGCGTTTGTTGGGCAATGCCGGTTTTGGTATCGCCCAATAATTGGGTTGCTTGAGTTGAAAAATTGTTTAAAAAACTCAAGCGGCTGTTATCTGAGATAGCGGAATTGAGCTGGCTTACCACAAACTGATCGTAACTGCGGGTAACCGATGCCACCTGCACGCCCGAGCCTATGTATCCGCCCGATTGATATTGCGGTGCCAGCGTCGCTAAATTGACGCTTTGGCGCGAATAACCGGGCGTGTTGGCATTCGCAATATTTTGGCCGGTGGTAGCTAACGCTTGCTGCATGGAGAGCAAACCGGATACGGAATTACTCATTAAATCAGGCATGGCGGCAACCTCGTACTTGGGATAATGGCTAACATACTAATCTATATCGGCCAGGGGCGGATAAACTTGAGCGCCGCTGATTAACCGGCCACTGGTGCGGGCAAACCCTGAGATACTTGCGCGCCGGCCGGGGCAAGCGGTGCATCGGGAATGCGCCCTGAGCGCATAATCGCAATCAGTTTATCGGCATATTGCGGGTCGGTTGCATACCCGGCTTTTTGCAGTGCGCGGGCAAAGTTTTCTGGGTTGTCTTTTGCGGCTAAAACGTGTGAATAACGCGGATTATTATGCAAAAATTGCACAAAATCGTTAAAAGAGGCGCCAACGGAATCATAGGCGCGAAAGGCCGCTTTGCGCTGCACCATCGCCCCGCCTTCAAATTCAAGCGTGTTAACGGTTTGCTTGGCACCTTGCCAGGAGGCATCGGCTTTAATACCAAAGAAATTGTAATTTGCCTCACCCTGCGCGTTAGTGGGTAAGTGCTTGCCCCAACCGGTTTCCAGCGCCGATTGCGCTACCAATACCTGCGCGGGAATACCGAGTTTTTCTGCCGCCGCTTTTGCGTGCGGTAAAATCGCATTCACAAATGCTTCGGGCGAATCCCAATATTTAGGCGCGTTTGCGCTTGCCACAAGCTGGGTTGCGGGCGAGCTTTGCAGTGATGAAAGCTGGGCTTTATCTGCCGCAGAAATGGGCAGGCCTTCACTGGGTTTGGCCAAGGTAAATGCCCGCAATGCCATATTACGTTCAGGTAATTTAAAGGCGCGCGGGGTCGTGTCGATTGGCGCACTCGCCCCCGCCGAGACAGGATGGAGAAGAAAAGCCTTGGGTTTAACTTCAGCCGGTGCGGGCGCGGTATCTTGCTTTAATTGTTGCTCAATCATGCCCGCCAGCCCGATACCGCCATGCGCGGCAATTTTCGTGGCCACTTCTTTATCCATCATGCCTTGAAAAGTTTGGCCTTGCTGGCTATCCATCAAGCCATCTTGAGGGGTGGCATCGCGCATGGATTTAAGCATCATGGAAATAAACTGCGTTTCAAACTGATGCGCCACGGTTTTAAGTGCCGCACGGGGGTCATTTTTAGCCGTGGATTTAAGCTGTGCCAAGCCTTGAAAATCGTTGTAACTGGTTACATCCGTGGTTGAGCTTATGGTCATCCTGCTGCCTCCTAAAAAAAATGGACGCCTCAAATCACAATCAGCTGGGCTTTAAGCGCGCCGGCGCTTTTCAGTGCCTCTAAAATCGCGACCAAATCTGAAGGTGAAGCCCCCACGGCATTTACGGCTTTCACAATATCGTTCAAGGTAACCCCGGGATTAAACAAAAAGGCCCGTTTTTTATCTTCTTTAACGCCCACTTGCGAGTTTGGCACCACGGCCGTTTGGCCGCGAGAGAATGGCGCGGGCTGGGATACATCTAAATTTTCTTTCACCGTCACAGTAATATCACCATGGGATACGGCTGCGGCCTCAATGTGCACATTCTGGCCAATCACCACCGTGCCGGTGCGGGCATTCACCACCACTTTGGCGGCGCCTTCGCCGGGACTTACATCAATGTTTTCCAGCACCGACATAAAGCTGACCCGCGCGTTGGCATCTTGGGGCGCGCGCACGCGGATCGTGCCGCCATCGACGGCTTCAGCAACCCCGCCGCCCAAAGCCTGATTAATCGCTTGTTCCATGTTTTTTGCCGTGGTGAAATCAGGCGAGTTCAAATTCAAAAAAACAGAATTAACCCCACCCATGGTGCTGGCCACCGCCCGTTCTACCATGGCGCCGTTGGGGATTCGTCCAGCGGTTGGAATATTGACAGTCACGCGGGAGCCATCTTTGCCGCTGGCATCCAGCCCCCCCACCAATAGGCTCCCCTGGGCAATGGCGTAAATTTGGCCATCCACCCCCTTTAAGGGCGTCATCAAAAGCTCGCCACCGCGCAGGCTTTTCGCACTGCCAATCGATGAGACCGTGACATCAATTTGTTGCCCCGGTTTGGCAAACGGCGGTAAATTGGCGGTCACCATCACGGCGGCCACATTTTTTAATTGCACATTGCCCGCGCCGGCTGTGGATAGCCCTTGGCGCGCCAACATGTTTTGAATACTTTGGAGCGTAAAGGGTACTTGGGTGGTTTGATCGCCCGTGCCGGGCAGCCCCACCACAATGCCATAACCAATAATTTGGTTATCGCGCACGCCCGCAAACGAGGCTAAATCTTTAATTCGCTGGCTGGGTTCTACCGTTAAAGCCTGGCTCAACGCGGGCCACATTAACCCCAGCAATATAATAAAAACTAAATGGCGCATGATGAGCCTCGCTTAAAACGCAAAAATTGGGCTGTTAAAGAAGCGGGCTAACCAGCCCATATTATTGGCATCATTCACGGCTCCCGTGCCGCCATACGAAATATGGGCATCGGCAATTCGGGTAGAAAGAACCGTATTATCCGGTGCAATATCCTGCGGGCGAATAAGGCCGGATAATTTCACCGACTCGGTTCCTTGATTAATACCAATAAACTTTTGCCCTTGAATAAATAAGCTGCCATTGGCATAAACCCGTGCCACGGTCACGGTAATTTGGCCATTTAAGCTATTGGTTTGGGCACTGGTGCCGTTGCCTTTAAACTGATTGGCCGTGGTCATCTGCACACCAAACCGATTCATAATACTTGGCGATAAACCGGCAATAGCCGGCGGTGTAATAGCCACACTATCGGCCTTACCGGTTGCTGTGGTCGCACTTTTGGTGCCATTCATGCTTTCTTGCAGCACTACCGTTAAAATATCGCCCACACGATACGGGCGAGAATCCACAAACATATTGTCCATCTGCCCGGGTTGATAAATCGAGCCATTGTTTTGCATGGGATTATTCTGCGACTCCTCCGGCGGCATAACCACAGCAAAAGCCGGATCAGGTTTTACCGGCGGCAGGCTGGCACAACCCGCGAGCATTAATCCCGCCAAACTCAGCATGCCCATCGCGCGCAGCTTATTCATAATCTTGGCTCCCCTTCTCACCTAATTACACATTCTGATTTAAGGTTTGCAGCATGCTGGAGGTGGTTGAAATGGCCTTGGAGTTCATCTCATAAGCGCGCTGGGTTTCAATCATGCTGACCAGTTCTTCAACCACATTCACGTTCGAGCTTTCCAACATGCCCTGCTGCAAAGTGCCAACGCCATTTAAACCCGGTGTGCTGGCTTGGGGCGCACCACTGGCGCCTGATTCCAAAAAGAGATTATTGCCAATCGGCTGCAAACCGGCGGGGTTCACAAAATCAGCTAACGTCACAGTGCCCACTTGCGAGGGCTGGGCTTGCCCCGGTAACTGAACGCTCACGGTGCCATCGCTGCCAATGGTGATCGATTGCGCGCCTTGCGGCACCGTAATGGCTGGCTGTAAAGGCATGCCATTGGCATTCACCACCTGCCCCGTGCTGTTCAAACTAAACGTCCCATCGCGGGTATAGGCTTCGGTGCCATCGGGCCGCAAGATTTGGAAAAACCCCCGCCCATTGACGGCTAAATCCAACGCGTTATTGGTGGTCACTAAATTACCTTGAGTGTGATTTTTTTCTGTGGCGACCACTTTCACACCCGTGCCGATATTTAACCCGGTAGGCACTTGATTTTGCTGGGTATCGGCTGAACCCACTTGGCGATAATTTTGGTACACCAAATCTTCAAACACGGCACGATCTTGCTTAAAGCCCGTGGTATTCACGTTAGCCAAATTATTCGATATCACCGACATGCGCGTTTGCTGGGCATCAAGGCCGGTTTTTGCGATCCATAAAGCAGGCGTTGTCATGATTCAATCCTCAACTAAATACCAATAATTTATCAGCCGCAGCGCTGTTGTCGTCTGCGGTTTTAATCATCTTGGTTTGCATTTCAAAAAGCCGGCCGTATTCGATCATTTTCACCATCGAATCAACGGGATTGACATTACTGCCTTCCAGCACACCGGTCGCCAGTTGAATACTTGCATCCGGTGCGGGCGGCGGTGTATTCGGCTTTAAGCCAAACAAGCCATCGCTGCGCTTCTCTAAACTGGTTTCAGCCGGATTAACCAATTTGATGCGATCAATCTGTGCCGGGGCATTAATGGTGCCACCCAAAGGGATAATCGAAATGGTTCCATCGGCCAAAATATCAATTTTATTGGCCGGCGGAATCGCAATTGGGCCTTGGTTACCCATCACCACATCGCCTGCTGCAGTTTGCAGCTGGCCATTGGGGGAAATGTGTAAATCACCCCGGCGGGTATAAGCCTCCGAGCCATCGGGTGCCTGCACCGCAATAAATCCCGAGCCTTTCAAAGCTACATCTAAATCCCGCCCGGTTGTCATAAGCGGGCCCGGCTCAAAATTTGTGCCCGTGCGGACATCTTGCGCATAAACCCGGCTGGCATACGAAGGCCCATAAACCGGCAACGACTGAAACGCATCCAAATCCGCCTTAAAACCTTGGGTGCTTACATTCGCCAAATTATTGGCATTGGTGGCTTGCGCTAACAACGTTTGTTTGGCGCCACTCATCGCGATATAGGCTAAACGATCCATCACCGTCTCCTGTAAATACTAGATATAACTAATTTAAGCACTTGTTATGCCAACTTAACCAATGGCATCAGGTAGGGCATAAAAAAACGGGCGTTTGCCCGTTTTTCACATTATCTCAAGTGCTTTCAAGTTAACGGATTTGCATCACCGCATCGGTTGCTGTTTTATCCGTTTGAATCGCTTGCGCATTCGCTTGGAAATTGCGTTGCGCCACAATCATGTTAACGAGTTGAGTGGTTAAATCCACGTTTGATTGCTCAAGCGCCCCGCCTTGAATTGATCCAAACGTGCCGGTACCCGCCTGCCCCACATTCGGCGTGCCTGAATCAACGGTTTGAATCCAAGAATTATTACCCACTTGTTTTAAGGCTTGCGGGTTAGCAAAATTTACCATCGCAACTGCGCCTAAGGCTACCGATTGACCATTTGAATAGGTGGCTTGAATTAACCCATTGCTGCCCACTGAAATGCCCGTGAGTTGCCCTGTGGTATTACCATCTTGTGATTGAGCCGCCATGTTAAACGGGGCGTTATATTGGGTAGAATCCGGTTGCGTGGTTATTGCGATATTCAAAGCGGCTGCCCCGGTACCCAATGTGGCGGCGGGCACAGATAGAGCGAAGGGAGCGGGCGCCGTGGGTAATTGGCCATTCGCATCAAAGGTTAAAGTCGAGGGGCCTTGAATGGGCGCTTGGGTATCTAATTGATAATATAAATTCCACTCCCCGGGATTGGCCGTTTTGACATAATAAGTCGTAAGCGCATGGGTATTACCCAAGGAATCATAAACTTGCTGCGAGTTAGCCTGATTATAAGAAGCCGGATCTGGGGTTGCTTGAGTCGTATCAAAAGCCACTGTCGGCGCAATTGCACTGGCGGGCAAGTTAAAGGATTGGGTTACTTTCGTCGTCGCTTTCGGCGCACCGGCGGCCACAGGAAGCTGAACGGGGCTTGCGCTGGCTATTGAGGTCGATTTTAACGTGCCATTGGCATTAACCGGCAGTGCTTTTAAAAATTGGCCACTTGAGTTAATAATAAAACCATCTTTATTCACACCCATGGCGCCCGCGCGGGAATAAACTGAGTCTTGGCTATCGAGCGTAGGCTGAAAAGCAAAAAATCCTTGGCCTGAAATCGCTAAATCCAATGAGTTATTGGTAAATTGTAAACTGCCTTGGGTGAATTGCTGTTGCACCGCCTCAGTTAACACCCCTTGGCCGGTCGCGGTTTTGCTATTACCAAAGGCACTCACCGCATAAATATCACCAAATTGGGCGCGTGAGCTTTTAAAACCGGTTGAATTCGCGTTTGCAATATTATTACTGGTAACGTCTAAATCTTTTTGGGCGGCATTTAAGCCGGTAATTGAAGTGTTAAATGACATAAATAAACTCCTGCTTTACAAAGCATATTAAAAATTGAAATAATAATGCGCTGATTAGCCTATAATTTCAACCACATCCGTTAGTTTTGCGGGCGGCAAACCGCCATCCAAATTCAATTGTGGGCCGCTATTAGTAACACCCACACTTTTAATCACCGCCCCCACATAAGTTTGTGCCGCTTGCTGCTTACCACTCACCGTCGCGGTGGCGGTCAGCGTGTAATTGCCGGCCGGTGCATTGCTGCCATCTGCCATTTTGCCATCCCAGCTAAAGGTGGGCCGTGAATCGCCATTCATCGCAATCGATTGGCTGTTGACGATTTGCCCACTCGCATTGGTCAGAGTGACGGTCACGCCGGTAGCGCCCGTAGGGATATCCACGGCTCCTAACACGCCCGAAGGCGATGGGGTGCCATCAGCCGCTTTAGTTGAGTACATATACGCCGAATTGCCCTTAACAATCGCCGCCTTGCCCACCAAACCCGCCGCCTGCATCACTTGGTTCGATTGCAGGGTCGATTGAAACCCGCTCACCGTCGTATTTAGCTCGGAAATCCCTTGCAGCGAACTAAATTGCGCTAATTGCGCAATCATTTGGCTGTTATCGGTGGGTTTGGTCGGGTCTTGGTTTTGTAATTGTGTTGTCAGTAGCTTCATGAAGCTATCCATATTCAGCGAGCCGGTGCCACTGGTGGCCGACGTGCCGGCGGTGGGCATAGCCAAGCCTAAACTGGCGTAGGGATTGGTAGCATTGGTGGGGGTTGTCATTACGGGAACTCCTATTGACCTAATTGCAGCGTTCTAAGTGCCAAGTTTTTGGCGGTATCCATCACCTGGACATTCGTTTGGTACGAACGAGAGGCCGACAACATATTGACCATCTCCTCGACCGGGTTCACATTCGATGCGTAAACATAACCCTCCTTATTTGCCAGCGGATTGCCCGGCTGATACAAAGCTGGATTCGGCGCATTACTTTGCGTAATTCCTAACGTGCGCACCCCAACGCCACCCCCGTTTTGCTCTAGCACCTGGCTAAACACCGGTTCGCGCGCCTTGTAGGCATCTTCCGGCTTGGTGGCAACAGAATCGGCATTGGCCATATTGGACGCCGTGGCATTGAGTCGCAGGGTTTGCGCGGCCATAGCGGAACTTGACACATCAAAAATTGAAAAAAGGCTCATAAAAGCTCCTAAAAAATCAGCGATTATTGACCCGTTAAGGCCGAGTTAATCCCCTTAATCCGGCTGTTTAAAAAACTCAACGTGGTTTGGTACGACACGGCATTTTCAGTGAACCGAACCCGCTCGCGCTCCAAATCCACCGAATTCCCATCCAGCGCGGGCTGATCTGGAATGCGGTACAGTTCTTGCGCGCCGCCTGGCGGGTGGCTTGCTTGCAATTGCCCCGGTTGATTTTGCAAGAGGGTCAGCGCTTGCCCCGCCCCACCCTGCGCTCCTGCGGCGCTGCGCAAGGCATCGGTAAACGATAAATCACGCGCCTTATAGTTGGGCGTATCGCTATTGGCGATATTCGACGCCAAAATCCCCATACGCTGGGAGCGATAAACCAACGCATCCCCATGAATCCCAAATAATTGATCGCTCATAACCCACCTCATAAAAAAAATCGTGAGCAATGCAAAGCGATAACCGTGCCAACAACCCCCAAGACACGTTCAAGAAAACCTATTTAGATTGCAGTCGCCGCCACTCAAGAAACACCAAATTGAGATTGTTATTCGCCAAGACAGAAATTTGGCTACACTGTCGGCCTGTTTGGCTACCCATAGACACCTAATTGAACGACATTCATCTTGGCGCCCTTTTTACTGCGCTCATAGCCCTTGTTTTATTGTCGGCTTTTTTCTCAAGCTCCGAGACAGCCCTCATATCGCTTAATCGATACCGATTGCGGCACCTAGCCAAGCGCGGTCATGGCGGCGCCATTCGCGCCCAAAAGCTGCTTGAAAAACCCGATCAACTCCTAGGCTTAATTTTATTTGGCAACACCTTTGCCAATATTTTGGTGTCCTCCTTGGCCACCCTCATTGGGCTGCGGCTCTTTGGCGATAGTGGCATTGCGATTGCCACCGGTGCGTTAACTCTGATTTTGCTCATTTTTGGCGAAGTGGCGCCCAAAACCGCCGCCGCCACCGCGCCCGAGCCCATCGCGTGGCCTGCCGCCTATATCTACACTTTCATCATGCCGTTCGTATCACCGCTTGTGCAGCTGATCAGCTTGCTCGCCAATGGCTTGCTCAAATTATTGGGCTTTAATACCCAAAAACAGCGCAGCCACGGACTAACCGCCGCCGAATTACAAACCTTAGTTCGTGAATCAAGCCCGCATTTACCTGAACAAAATGTCAATCTTCTGTTGTCGGTGCTAGAACTTGAACAAGCTCAGGTCGAAGACATCATGATTCCGCGTTCAGAAATTTCGGGCATTGATTTAGATGAACCCTGGGATAACGTATTAGCCCAACTCAAATCAGCTAAATACAGCCGCATGCCCGTATTTAATGGCTCCATTGAAAACACCATTGGCGTGATTAATGTGCGGCGGTTATTTGGCCCACTGATGGATAACACGCTCACTTTAAGCAAACTCAAACGCTTGCTGCGCGAGCCCTATTACGTCCCCGAAGGCACGGCGCTCACCACACAATTACTTAATTTTCAAACAGAAAATCGCCGCTCGGCGCTGGTTGTCGATGAATATGGCGATGTGCAAGGCCTAGTCACCCTAGAAGATATTCTTGAAGAAATCGTGGGGGATTTCACAACTTCCCCGCTGCCCGATAACAACGACATCATCGCGGAAGAAGACGGCAGCTTTATTCTGCGCGGCAATATGCCCATTCGTGAAATTAACCGCGAGTTAGCGATTGACCTGCCCACCACCGATGCTAGCACCTTAAATGGCCTAATTATCGAAGAGTTGGAGACTTTGCCCACGCAAGGCGCCCGCATCACGGTGGCCAACGTGCAAATTGATGTGCTGGGCGTGCAAAACCACGCCGTCGATACCGCGCGATTAACATTCATCGAATTTGGCAATGAGTCAAACACCAAGAGCCAAACTCATGGCGCGGGCTAAAGAAAAATCGGCCTATGTGTGCCAAGAATGTGGCGCCGATTTCCCCAAATGGGCGGGGCGATGCACAGAATGCAACGCTTGGAACAGCCTCACCGAAATTCGGCTGCCCACCGCCACGTCAAATAGCACCGCCCTGCCAAGCGGCTATGCGGGCGGAAACCCCCAAATCACCCTACTCTCAGAAGTGCGTATCAGCGAAACCCCGCGCGAAACCACGGGGCTCGATGAGCTAGATCGGGTACTGGGGGGCGGGCTGGTTGAAGGCTCAGTTATATTAATCGGTGGGGATCCGGGCATTGGCAAATCCACCCTACTGCTGCAAACCCTGCTTTTGCTACAAACGCGCATGCCCTGTTTGTATGTCACAGGTGAGGAGTCGCTGCAGCAAGTTGCGCTGCGTGCCCAACGGCTTGATGCGGATATGCAAGGCAAACAAGGCCAGCTCACCCTCATGAGTGAAACCTCAGTTGAAGCGATTTTGGCGCATTGTGCCCGCCAACTGCCGAGACTTTTGGTGGTCGATTCCATCCAAACCTTGCATACCGAAGGCTTAAGTGCCGCGCCTGGCTCCGTATCGCAATTACGCGAGGGCACCGCCCAATTGGTACGCTTTGCCAAACGCCATGAAGTCACCATTTTTATCGTAGGCCATGTCACCAAAGAAGGCGCGCTCGCAGGCCCCCGCGTGTTGGAGCACATGGTCGATACCGTCTTATATTTTGAAGGCGATCCCGGCGCGCGATTCCGCGTAATTCGAGCCGTAAAAAATCGTTTTGGCGCCGCCAACGAAATCGGCGTTTTTGCCATGACCGATCGCGGTTTAAAACCCGTCAGCAACCCATCCGCCATTTTTTTGTCGCGCCATGAACAGCCCGTACCCGGCAGCGTCATTACCGTCACGCGTGAAGGTACCCGCCCCTTACTGGTTGAAGTGCAAGCGCTCGTCGCCGAACACCCGGGCGGCAATCCCAAACGCCTCACCGTGGGGCTCGATCAAAATCGACTGGCCATGCTGCTGGCCGTATTACATCGGCACGGACAAATTGCTTTATACGATCAAGACGTGTTTTTGAATGTGGTCGGTGGCGTGCGCGTAGCAGAAACTGCCGCCGATTTGCCCAGCCTAATTGCCATTTTATCGAGCTTTAGAAACCGCCCCTTGCCCGATGGATTAATCGTATTTGGCGAGGTGGGCTTAGCAGGCGAAATTCGCCCGGTGACAGGCGGGCAAGAGCGCTTATTTGAAGCGGCCAAACATGGCTTCACCCATGCCATCGTACCTAAAGCAAACTTGCCCAGCCGCCCGATTGAAGGCTTGAGCATCACCGCCGCAAGCCATCTGAACCAAGCGCTTGAGCTAATTTAATCGGGCAAATGCCTCAGTGGCTGTTGATGTGATTTTTCTCTTTAAGCGCATCGCCTGATTTTTTCCAAAACCACCAAAAAACGGCGACCGGCATACCCACAATGCCCATCATCGCCAATATAGATAAAACAACAATTTGCGCTTCAACGTGCATACATCACCTCTCTTGGGCTTATTTCCACAAAAAAACAGGGCAATAAGCGCACTTTAGCGAGTGTGTGGGGCATTTCAACCAAGTGAAACACTCATAAATACCCATCTGCCAAGGTTTAAGATTTTGGCAATAGACACCGAAGCCTTTTATTCATTATGATGAACACAATGTTAGATTTTTTTTTGGCTATATAAATCCTTAAATTTTACGCCGAGGAAACACCCCCGAACTAAACGAGGCTTTAAGCCCACCGCGTCGCAACAGGGATGAGAGAGATACATGGACATCACGGTCGTTAAACGGTCACCACCGCTCATAAAATTACAGGCCGACACCCCACCACTGCAGGCATTACAAAGCAATTTATTTGATGCCTATTTTTCCGTCACAGCAGCGCGCAGCTTTTTTTTACCGCAAATCCCCGATCTGAATGCCGCCATCAATACACTTGAACATCTTATTTTGCTCAACCCCAAGCGGCTACGCAGCCATGCTCAACGGCTCATTTTGTTGCATAAAAACAATCAACCGCACCAGTACATGGGCGCATTGCTTGATTTGTTTTTCTCATTGGGTACCGAAGGGCTGCCCTTAAAACAGTATTTTTTACAATTGGCCGATGGGTTTATTGCGCGTGATGAATATACTTTCCTCCACGAGCAACAAAGCCAAGTGATCGATCGCCAGCATGCACTGGTTAAAAAAGCGCAAGGGTGCCTATTTTTAGGTCACACCGATGCCACGCGCCCTTTATTGGTTCGCGCTTCAGCGGGGGTGATATCTCAACCGCTAACCTTTGGCGCGGCATCAACCCCTGCAAACCTTGCGCCCCATGATGTTATGACTGAGGCCAATCAACTGATTGATGATGGGCAACTTGATTTAGCAATGGACACCCTAGAAGACGCCGTATTGGCCGATGCACACGCGATTGAGGCCATAAAATTTTTGCTGCAACTGTATGTTTTAAGTGGTGCAGAAATCCGCAAGGAAATTATGGAAGAGCAACTCAAAATCAATTTTGGCGCTTTGCCCGCAGCGTGGGTTGAAGCGCAAAGCAACACCCCATGAGCAATCCCGCATGATTAAAATCGCCCTATTTGGCATGGATGAGCGTGCGCAAAACATCATCACGATGTTTTTAAGCAAAAACACGCAAATTCCCACCGTAATCACACCGCGCGGCGAGCAAACGGTTGCCATCGTCGATCTCGATGGGGTAAATTCGGATCGCATTTGGCGCGATTTACGCCGCCAATTTCACGGCCCCGCCATCGTGCTTTCGGTGCGCGAACAAACGCTGCGCAATGCCTATTGCCTCGCAAAACCATTCAATGCACAGGCTTTTTTAGCGGTGCTAGAGCAGGTTAAAAAAGAACTCACGCCGCCCGCAGCCCTGCCAAGTGCCAAGCCAAGTGCCGGGGCGCAAACCCCAATGGCGGCAAATGGCATGGCCGCGCGCATACCAGCGGCTACACCCCATTTAAACGTGCACCAATCAGCACAACCTCTAGCCGCGAAGCCCAGCCCGGGATTAAATCCAAACAGCGCCTCAACCGCCGCCCCTGTTAATAACAACACCCCTGCCCTAGGCGAGTTAGCCCAAGCCCGCGCGTCGGATGCTGTAACTGCTAAACACATAAAAACCGATCAACCGTCTAATGCGGCACATCTTATTTCTGATGAATCGGATGATGAGGGCAGCTTTCAACTCCCCGATGAGGCATACACCGATCCCCGCCGCCGAGCGGAGCTATTTTTCAATCCCAATCAAACCTTAACCGGCTTGTGTAAGCTGGCTTTAAAACAAGCCAAAACCGCCAATTCGGTGGTATTAATCGATGGCCTCTTAAAACCTTGCTATATCTATCCGGATGCCAAACACCTGCTTACCGAAATGCGCTGGCGGTATTTAAAATCGGTTTCCATGATTAATTTAACCGCATCACCCCTCAAACTCTCGCTTGTGCCATTAGAGAGCATTGCTCCTCTAAGCTCCAATGATCCGAGAATCCGAGAAACAGAGGGAATTATATGGAGTATTGGTGCATGGTCATCGCGGGGGCGCGTGCCTGCGGGCACGCCGCTTGATCATCCCGTGCATTTGCTGCACTGGCCGAATTTAACGCGCTTGTCCGATATACCCGGCGCGATGCAAATTTCGGCCTTGTGGACAAAACAACCGACCAGCCTTATGGATACGGCGGTGTTTTTAGGCTTACCCTATCGGCATGTGTTTAGCTTTTATGTGGCCTGCCAAGCCTTAGGGCTCGTGCACATTGAGGTTGCCGCGCAGCACACGCCGGTGCAAATGCAGGGCAACGCACCAGCACCCAAGGCCGCGCCCATTGCCACAGAAAAGCGCGGATTATTCTCGCGCATGCTGAGCAAATTAGGCATTAAATAAGCCCTTAAAAACTGAACCTCTACACGGAACACGCTAAGATAAAGGAACACGCGCATGGCACAACATAAAATCATCTTTACCGGCCCCGTTGGCGCAGGTAAAACCACCGCAATTCAATCGTTGAGCGATATACCCATCATTACAACCGATGAAGTGGCGACCGATATGACCGCCAATCGCAAGCCACAAACCACCGTGGCCATGGATTACGGCCTCATGAAATTAGGCGATGGCGAGCGGGTTCATTTATACGGCACACCGGGGCAAGAACGCTTCGATTTTATGTGGGAAATTCTCACCGAAGGGGGTTTGGGCCTCGTGCTTATGCTCGATAACACCCGCGAGCGCCCTTTTCAGGATTTAGCTTTTTATCTTAAAGCCTTCGCGCCTTTTATTGCCGAAACGCAACTGGTGGTGGGCATTACCCGCATGGATGAATCCAAAACCCCGAGCCTGCCGGAGTATCACGCCCAACTTAAGCAGCAGGGGTATAAAGTGCCGGTATTTGAAGTGGATGCGCGCGTTAAAAAAGATGTCGCGGCTCTAGTTCAGGCGTTACTTTACTCCCTTGATCCCGGGGTTATCTCAGGAGCACCCGCATGATGAGCTTTACCCTCACCGAAGGCCAATATATTGCCCCCACACCCGCCGGTGCTTACCATGCGGTTGCCTCCCCAACCCCTGATGCTACGCGCAACACCCTGCGTCATTTGTTACGCCAACCCAAAGCCCAGGCATTTTCTGAAAAGAATCTAAACAGCCTCATGGATGGCAAATTTGCTAATCCTAACGAATTTTTAGAACAAATTTATCGGCTACAAGAAATGGGGCTGGTGCAAAGCCACCCTGAACCGAGAGAAGCCGTACACGGCACGGTTGAGAAAAACCTCCCTGAATTACTGGCGCTTATCGCGGGCAAAGGCAAGGCACTGCTGGCCGATAACCAAGGGTTTTATTTGGGGCGCCATGGCTTCCCGCATGAAACCGCTGAAGAGCTTGCCGGCTTATCCGCCGATTTATCCGCCTTGTATTTGCGCCATGCAAGATTGCTTAACGGCAACATGGGCATGAGCAGCAGCGCCTGGGGTTTAATTAATGCCGGCGGTTTAAGCGAGTTAAGCTGTTATCCCCTCTTTGTTGGTGAGGAGCGTTTTGTGCTTGTTTTAAGCAATGCGCCTAATCTTAACCAAACCGCTTTTCTTGATTTAATTTGGATGCTCATATTGCGCTTTGGTGATTAACCTTTGTTTACAATTAAAATCATCAGAGCCTATTAAACTAATTGCTTTAAAACCCGAACCTTGCGAGCCCACTATGAACCCATCAGACCCAATAACCGCCCCGCCCAATACCACCAAACATTGCGCCATGGACACCCGAGAAGTGGTTAATTTATTAGCCGACATTGCCGGGCAAGTGGAAAGTATTTTGGGTGAAAAAGGCGCTATTTCCGTTTTTCGATATGCGGGCGCGCAGTTAGGTAAACGGTTGGGAGAATCCCACCCCAACGGCACGGAAGATGATGCCCGCGAGTTGATTGCCAAGTTTTTTCACGATAAAGAATTTATGGATGCCGTCGGCCTGCAAGGCCACGAGGCAACCTTATCCGGCTGCAAAATTGGCTTGGTATTACAAGAGCGCGGTATTACCGCCGGCAAGCATGCGTTATGTAATTTTGGCTTTGGTTTGATTGATGGCACCGTTAAAGCGGTCACGGGTAAGAAAATTATTACCTTGCATGTGGAATCTGAATACCACGCAGAAGGCATTACCTGCAAAGAAACTTGGTAAATTCGGATTGTTGTATTTATTTTTTGATTTGTTTTTGATTTGATTAAATAGCATTAGGAGATTCTTATGCGCGCTGAAATGTTAACCTCTATTTTGTCTGATTTAAACGGCTCATCGGCGGATATTGAAGCCTCTGCCGTGGTTTCAACCGATGGTTTAATGATGGCCGCCTTGTTGCCCGGTGGCATGGATGAAGATCGCGTAGGCGCGATGAGTGCTGCCCTTTTATCATTAGGGGATCGCACCGCGCGCGAACTGGCTCGGGGCACGCTCGAACAGGTGCTCATTAAAGGCGCCAATGGCTATATTTTAATGACCTACGCGGGCACCGATGCCGTGCTCACAGTTATGGCTAAATCGCAGGCTAAATTGGGCTTAATTTTCTTGGATGTTAAACGCGCCGCCGAATCATTAAGCAAGGTGATTTAATTCGAACCCACGCTGGGTAAGGCGCAGCATACTCCTGATCGCTGGATCATGGGGCATTTCGCTTAAAATCATCCAAGAATAAATACCGAGGTTCCTATGCTAGAACCCATGCATGCCAATCAGGTGGTGGGCAAATACCGCCAATACGACCAACACCTCTACAAACAAGGGTTCCGTCACTTACTTGTGACCGATATTGAAGTGCCTTATCCCGATGGCAAGCTCATCGTTTCGCGCACCGACACCCAAGGTATCATCACCCATTGCAATCAATCTTTTGTGGATATGTCCGGCTACACCGAAGCGGAATTAATCGGCGCGCCGCACAGCATTCTGCGCCACCCCGATATGCCCACGTTGGCATTCAAAGGGCTTTGGGATGAGGTTGAGGCGGGTAAAATCTGGCACGGTTATGTTAAAAATCTGCGCAAAGATGGCGCCTTTTATTGGGTGTATGCCACCGTCATTCCGAATGTACGCGAAGGGGTGGTTGTCGGTTATACCTCGGTTCGGCGCAAACCCTCACGCGCTAAAATTGCGGCCGCTATTGCCTTATACCAAACACTCAAACTCAAAGAAGGCAATCATTGGGAGGGACCTACACAATGAGTACCGAACCCATTTTTCAGCTCACCGTGAGCCCAGATTTCACGCCCGCTCATATCTCCGGCTGGTATATTTTTAATACGTGGTTGCAACGCAACTTAAATGTGCGCGCACATTGCGAGCTGTATGACGATTTTGAATCTCAGCGGCAAGCCATTCGTGATGACCGGGTTGATTTGATTTATGCCAATCCCTTCGATGCGGCCATGCTGGTGCGTGAAAAAAACTTTACCGCCATCGCCAAAGCCATCGGCGTGACTGATGAATGCGTCATCGCGGTGGCCGCCGAAAGCAGCATCCAGCATCTAGAAGATTTAAAACCCGGTGCACGGCTGGCCAAAACTGATGACCCCGACATCAATCTAATCGGCATGATTATGCTGGAATCGGTTGATTTGAATGATGATTCTGTAGAACCTGTCGTAGTGGACAGTTATGTACTTGTGGCAAAGGCGCTATTACGCGGCACGGCCGATATAGGATTTTTTCTAAAGGATTCCTGCGATGAATTCTCCGGTGCTATTCGCAAACAACTACGCCCGCTCGTGCATAGTCAAATTGGCGATATTCAACATATTTTATTAGCAAGCCCGAGACTGGTCGCGCATAGTGCAAGTTTGCGGCACGCATTAGCTGAAATGCCCAATAATCCGCAAGGCAACTCAGTGCTTGAATCCTTAGGCTTTATGGGCTGGCAGCTTCTTGAACAAGAAGACACCGAATTTATGATTGATATGATTGACACCCTCAAGGCTAAATAAACAACGGCGGAGATTGAAAATGGATTTACCGAATGTGCAACCCCAGCGCGATGCCCGCACCGGCATTGTGACCATGGATGGTGAGCCGATGGTGTTTCACTGCAATCATTACAACCGGTTTTTGCAACTGGTGGTGGAAGATTGCCACTACATCAAACGCGAGCCTATTTTAACGCAATCGGCCATGGATGTTGCGCGGCGGCAACTCACCGCCCATTTTATCAATCAGCCAGAGCTATCGCGGGCGGAGCGCTTAGCTTACGCGCAAGCGGTGTATCAATATTGCGGATTTGGCAACTTGCCGCTGGCCGATTTACCGGTGTCTCATCACGGCTATCAGCTCGTTGAATCCCATTCCCACTATGGCCAAGCGCTGCGCCTTAATTATGGCAAACGAGGCTGGCCCGGTGAATTTTTTGATGTGGGTTTTGCGATGGGCGCGCTGGCTGCCGTTGATAATCAAGCGGTTACCGGCAAAATTTTTGATGATGCCATTTCTATGGGCAACACCACCACCACGCTTCAACTAACCCCAGAGCAAACACCGCTCAGCTCTAGCCTTAAGATGCCAGAGCTTAAGCTGCCGATTGGCGCGAGCCTCATCCCCGAGCGGGAAATTGGCCGGCACATCGACGAAGCCGGCATTATTGCCGCCGTGTGCAGCTTGCCGCTGTTTGGCAATAACGAGGGGTTAATTCCCGCCTTTGGCGTTAACTTAACGCGACATTATGCCGATTACTACAATCTCGTCTCTTTCCGCTTTGAAAAAGCACTGGAGCAGGCGCTCAGCACCCACCGCTATTTGGGTGAAATGCTGTGGTACGAGTACCCGAGTTTATTTTTCTATAAAGATAAATTTAGCCATCTGCAAGGGCGGGCACTTGGCTCTACCTTGCTCGTTGAGGCCGGTCACATCTGCGGCTTTAACACGATGGGCGGCATTATGCGTTCCGATGCGTGGTATCAACTCATTGTGCCGCAATTGCAATCGCGTGAGGATTGGCTTTCGGGCATTGTGGCCTGTATTAATGCGTTGGGCTGGGGCGTGTGGCGCATTATTGAACTCATCCCTAACGAGCGGCTCGTGGTTCGCGCTTGGTATCCATATGAATCTTTGGGGCATTTACGCCATTTCGGCCCCGCCGACCACCCCATTGATTACCTCATGGTGGGCATAGCCTCCTCACTTATGAACTTGTTGTACAACGCCGACATCACCACCAAACCCGATTTAACCTTAGAGTTTTATTACCAAGTTAACCGCAGTAAGCAAGGTTTTTGGGGGCGGCAAACCGCCTGCGTTGCTATGGGCGATGCTTTCTCAGAGGTCGTGGTCGAGCGTGCCGTTTTGTAACGGGCTCAAGATTCGTACTTCACCCGATTGTCTTGCTGACTTTCTTTTCACTTTTCTGGAAGCGATTATTGTGACCAAAATAAAAATAGCCTACCTCGAAGATGAAGCAAACATGGCAGCCCTCGTGATGGAATACCTCGATGAAGCAGGGTTTGAGGCCACGTGGTTTCAAAGAGGGCTAGCTTGCGCCCGCGCCGTTGAACGCGGCGATTTTAATTTATGCTTGTTTGATTGGATGGTGCCCGACATGAACGGGCCGGATGTATTCGCCTCCATTCAGCTCAAACTTAAAGAAGCGGCTCCACCGGTGATTTTTTTAACCGGCAAAGGTGAAGATAACGATATTGTGCAAGTGCTGGATGCCGGTGCCGATGACTATATTGTTAAACCAGTCACCCGCCCGGTTTTATTGGCGCGTATTCGTGCCGTGCTGCGCAAGCGGGGTTTGGGGCAAACCGCCGTTCAAACCCAATGGGGTGCGTTGTCGATTGATGTCAACCAGCGTGAAATTTACATGGCGGGAAAACGCCTCGATTTAGGCGCACGAGAAATTGATTTAGCATTTTTTATGCTGCAAAACATCGGCGTATTGTTAACCCGAGAACGATTAAACCAAATTATTTTTGGCTTAAACCCCGATATTCAAACCAGGGCACTCGATGTGCACATGAGCACCCTGCGCCGCGCGCTTGATCTGCGGCCAGAAAATGGCTGGCGCCTTGCCACCGTTTATGGCCGAGGTTACCGCTTGGAGCGCAGTGAAGAACCCATACAATGATTCGACGGCAGGCCGTGCTGTATCGTGTAATTGGCAGCTTGAGTATCTCGATTGCTTTGCTGCCGCCAATAGCCTCGGCACAATCCACAGAGACGGACACGCAAGCTCCTCCCGACTGGATTTACACCACTCGACCGAATGACACCCTGATTGGTATTGGCCAGCAGTATTTAGCTAATCTCCAAGATTGGGCGCAGCTTGCGCGCTTAAACAACATCGCTCAGCCCAACACAATTCCGCCGGGGCTAGTTTTGCGCATACCGGCTAATCTTCTTAAACAAAGCCCGAGTGCCGCCAAACTCAGCGCGATGGCAGGCCAGGTTGAGGTAGAAGAAGCAAGCACCTCAGACACGCCAGCGGTTTGGCGCCCCGCCCACTTAAATCAGGCATTAGCAGCCGGTACCTCGGTGCGCACCTTTGAGCAAAGCTTTGCCCAAATTACCCTCGCCAATGGTTCGGTGCTAAATCTTGAGCCCAAAACCATCCTCACGCTCAATCGATTAAGTTTGTATGCCAACGGGCTTATGGCCGATAGCCAGCTAAGAGTTAAAACCGGCAACATCAGCATTAAAGACAATCCCAGAAAGCTACCCAATCAAAATCTGCGGGTCATTACCCCCACCGCGCAGGCCGTGGTGCGGGGCACGGAGTTTCGAGTCGGCGTGGGTGAGCAAACCACCCGTGAAGAAACTCTGGCTGGTGCCATTGATTTGGCCGCGGGCGGCGCCCCCGTTTTGGTACCCAAAGGAACCGGATCATTAACCCAAGGCGGGGCAAGCCCCATCGCGCCGGTCAACCTTTTGCCGGCACCGCCCTTAACCCCGCCCGCCATCCCACTGAGTACGCTCCCTATCCGTTTTAACTTACCAAAGCTTGTCGGTGCTTTGGCTTGGTATGCTGAAATTGCCAGCGCCGCACACCCCTCAGCCGTGCTCTATAACCAGCAAAGCCGTATGCCCGTACTCACCTTTGCCGATCTGCCCAATGGCGATTATGTTTTGCGGGTACGCGGCATTAGCTGGCAAGGCCTGCAGGGTTATGATGCAACCGTTCCCTTTAGTGTGCGCGCACATCCCCTAGCGCCCTCAGTGCTTAACCCCGCCCGCAATAGTGTCGTGCCAACGCAACAACTCAAAATTATCTGGACAAAGCCTGAGCCGGCCGAAGCCATGCGTATCCAGATGGCAGATACGGCTGATTTTTCAACTATTTTGCTCGACCAAATTGCGCAATCGAGTCCGTTTACACCCACAACTGACCTGCCCGCAGGCAAGATTTACGTTCGTGTGGCGAGCATCGCCCAAGGCGCACAAGGCCCTTGGGGTGAGGTGATTTCTTGGCAGGCACAGCCTGCGCTGGCTCCGGTTGATTTATCACAAGCCCCCCTGCGCATTGATTCTGCCTGGGTGTTTATCGACCTGCCTGCGCCAAAAGCTTCGGAGCGGTATCTGGCGCGCTGGTTTGCCTGTGATGACAATGTCCTGCACCCTGAACCGTGGATTCCCAACCTAAATGGGCTTTTTCAATGGCCGCGCCCAAAGTCCGGCAATTATTGCCTGCAGGTAAAACGCGAGCGCAGCCAGGATGGCCAGCAATCCCCCGTGAGTGAGCGCACAATCACCGTGCTGCCAGCGCCACAATGATGCCAATAACCATCAAATTTTGTGGGCTTTAACGTGTTTTCGGTGCGCGCTTGGCTGTCTGCTGCTGTAAAAAATCGGCGCCCCACTGGGCTTGTGTTGGATCAAAACCAAATGTTGGTCGGCCTGATGCTACTTTTTTTGGCGGCAGTCAGTTTGATGGCGGATCGCGACGCGCGGATTCAACATCTCATCTACGATTTTGGTTGGCGAATAATGCCACATCATGCAGGCACATCAGATGTAGTCATTGTCGCCATTGATGAAGCCAGCCTTGCCCAATACGGCCGATGGCCGTGGAGCCGCAGCTTAGATGCCGAACTGATAGAAAAGGTATGCCAAGCCAATCCTAAAGTAATTGGGGTAGATATTGCCTTCACCGAGCAAGGTACTGATTTTTTGGGCAATTCATCGTTGCGTGATGCCATCGCCGCTTGCGGCAAAGTGGTCTTGCCCGTACTCATCGAGGCGGCGCGCGATGAGGGGCAGATTCGCGAGTTGCCGCCCATCCCCGAACTCGCCGCAGCGGCGGCGGGGCTTGGTCGAATTGGGGTGGTGCTGGATTCAGATGGCATTGCCCGATCGGTCAACTTATGGGAAGGCATTGGCGCGCCCGTTTGGCCACTCATGGCACAAACCCTATTAACCATCGCCAAAACACCAATTACCTTAAGCCCCCCACCCAAACACACACTAAGCCACCCCTACCAACTGGTGGCACAAGATAATCGCCTACTTAATTTCATAGGCCCCTCGGGCAGCGTACCCACCGTTTCGGCGCAGGCGATTTTAAGTGATACCGCGCCAATGGCCGCACTCAAGCATCGGGTGGTGCTCATCGGTGCCACTGCCGCTGGCATGGGCGATTTTATTTCAACCCCTGCCACCACCCAAGGCGCACCGATGGCGGGTGTCGAAGTGATTGCCAATAGCCTCATCTCAATGGAACAGAACCAATTAAAGCAGCCACTGCCTATTGCATGGGTGTTGGTATTAACAGGTGTTTTGGCATTAATTCCTCTGGTCTGGCTTAACCGACTCATGCCGTTGCCCGGTTTAATTGCAAGCATAGTTTGGTTCGGTTTTATATTAATAACCACCGCCCTCTTTCCATTTATTACTGGCTATTATTTTTCACCGACCGGAATTTTAGTGGCGGCATTATCGGCTTATCCCTTATGGAGCTGGCGGCGGCTTGAAGTCGCCAGAAAACACCTCAATAAGGAATTATTAAGGCTATTACCCTATCAGCCGACCACCCTGCGCACGGTTAATAATATTAAGCCCTTAACTTTTGAGCAACGGATTGCCGTCATCCAGGAAGCCCAAGCGCATTTGCAAGAATTACAAGCCGAGCGCGATGAAATGCTCGATTTTATTTCGCATGATATCCGTGTGCCACTGGCTAATGCCGCGCAACAATTAGCCAGCGGAGCGCTCAATGAAATCAATCGCAATCGGCTGGCTGTGCAACTTAAACGGGGGCATGAGCTCGCCCAAAATTATTTATCGCTATCGCGTGCTTTGGCCACAAAACCTGATTCCTTTCAAGAAATGGAACTCAACTCAATGCTTGAGCAGGCGATTGACTCACTCTACGATTTAGCCCAAGCGCAACAGGTGGCCCTGATACGACAATTACCCGCGCACGATATTTGGATAAAAGGTGATTTTAGTTTATTAGAACGCGCCACCATTAACCTCATAAGCAATGCGTTAAGCTTTACCCCTGCCGGCGGCCAAGTAATTGTCTCGCTTATACAAAATATCCACACAGTGACCTGGTCGGTACAAGATAGCGGGCCTGGTATACCAGCTGACGTGCTGCCGCGCTTGTTTCAGCGCTTTCTTCGCGGCAATAGCAACCGAGCTGGCAGTACTGGGCTTGGTTTATATTTTGTTCGCACCGTGGTTGAAAAACATGCCGGCACAGTTCAAGCCGAAAATACAACCCATGGTGCCAAATTCAGCATCAGTTTACCTCTACCAAACCCTGAAGACTTTCAAAATTAAGCCAATTGATGATACGACTTAATAAAAGAGGTCTCACGCGGATTCACCGCGGATTGCACGGGTGTTTTTTTTAAATCATCGGTTATTTTTATTGTGAGTAACTTGATTCGAGATAATGAGTCCATTATCTCAATAGACGCCCCGCTTAAATTGGCCGGCTCACTTTTACCGAAAATTTGCGCAATAAAACTCCTTTTGATTTTCGTCGGGCTATTTTTAAGGCGCCTTAACTCATGCATACGATCATTCAGCTCTAAAATTTTAACCTCTAACGCCGTCGGAAGGCGCGTCGATTTGCGAAAAGTTCGATACCAATCATTTACACCAATAATACATTGTTCAAATGGGGTAAAATCAAAGACATTTTCGCCGGCATCAATAGCGGCATTCAATTTTAGCTGCAAATTGGCAAATACAGCGCACCCTTGCTCAATTAAGTTGATTTCTATTTGTGTGTTCATGGTTACTCACCCCGTTTAAATTATGAGTGCATAGTGCCACAGACAAAAAATAGAGAATGTAAACAAATCTTGGGCGATGCTTGACAGCGGTCTTTGCCTTTAACTGCGTTAAATTAAGAGCCCTCAATGGCGACCCGGATGCCGATCCCATGCGTGTTGATAAGAACGAAAGCCGCACCCAACCAATTAGATGGGTTGAGAACAGGTTGGGCAATCGAAACATTGCCCGCTATAATTAAGCTTTGCTATTGAACTGCTTTTTCAACACATGAATTCTAGGCAAAGGTGCTTGATATGTATGAATTTTGTTTTCTGACCGCCGACCGGGGTGAAGCATTTATTACCCGCCTTCAAGGTTTAGGGCTTCCAGTAACCACGCGTTCGGACCCTATTAACGAGGCGGTTACCACCGTTGCTATACCCGATACGATTGACGATGCGCTGTATGATCAAATCGAGGCTTGGTATGAAGCAGAAACAATGCAAAATGAAGCGAAAGCCCGCGCTATGGAGGTGAGCGATGATGTGGTTTCCGCCGGCATTTGGGTGCAACTTGCCGATGGCGGCTCAAGCCTTGCACGGGTAGATGCTCATATCATGGCGAAAATACTGTCGGTGCTCAGCCCGGATGAGTTGGGGGCTTTTGTGGCCGTGATTGCCGATGCGGTAGAGCATCCCGATATCACCCCGATTTGCCACAGCAAAAGCACTAAAAATCACGGTTAAATCACGGTTAAATCACGGTTAAATCACGGTTAAATCACGGTTAAATCATGAATTAGATTGAGCTTGAAACAATCACATCCCCAAATATGTCAATCACGCGGTGATTTTACCAATCTATCCCCTCGTTATCCTTCTATGGCATAGGCTGGCGCTTTGCCATGAAGAAAAATACCCGTCCAGAATTCTTCGGGTTGCGGTCGTTCAAATACATAACCTTGAATTGCCATATCCATGTTAAATTTCTTGAGTGCTTGTATTTGAGCGTAGCTTTCAACCCCTTCAAGCACTATATCAAACTCTAAGGCCTGAGCCATGGCAAAAATAGAACCAATTAATTGCTCAGCATCGCGATTATCGGTTATTCGATCAACAAAGCTCTTATCAATTTTAATTTTATCGATAGGTAAAGTGCTTAAATAAGATAGGGAAGAGTAGCCCGTGCCAAAATCATCAATGGCAATGGTAAATCCGCGCATGGCAAATTGATGCAGCTGCTCAGCCATAAATTTAGGATTACCCCCAAAACCACTTTCGGTAACCTCAAGCACAATGTAAGAAAGAGGTAATCGAGTTTGTTTTGCTAATTCAAAAAATCGCTGGGCAACATCTTCAATTAATAAAAGTTTAGGTGGTAAATTAACTGAAATGGTGAAGTTTATATTGGTTTTTTTCTGCCAGTCAAAAACTTGCCGACACGATTCAAGAAAAGCCCATTCTGTGAACGCCACAATTAAATCGGTTTCTTCTGCAATCGGAATAAACTCTGCAGGCGAAATCCACGCGCCTTCGTGTTTCCAGCGCATTAACACTTCAAAACCCAGTATCTCACCGGTAGCCAATGAGACTTGGGGTTGATACACCAGACGTAACTCACGGTTTTCACGTGCTTTATTTAGCGCTTGCTGCAACTTAAAATGTTTAAGCGCTGTATGTTGCCTACTTGCAGACCGGGGCAGAATCATATTGCCGCCTTGGCGACGCGCCGCTTGCAGGGCAATGTTATTGGTTAATAATAAATCACTCATATTTACGGCATCAAGCGGATAGATACTGACACTGCCACTCACATTAAGCTTGATTTGAAAGCCGTTAACCTCAATCGGTTCACGTAGTTCGCTAATCATTTGCGATAATTTAGTATGCGCATCGTGCTCAAAATGCTCAGGCGAATCGAGTGGGATGAAAAAAGCAAATTCAATCCCGCTAATGCGGGCTAAATACGCAGTGGGGTCGATCATCTTTTTCAATTGATGGCTAAAAGCAAAAAGCACCTGATTCCCATCGGCATAACCTAAAGCATCATTGACTGATTTAAATTCATCAATCGACAATAAGGCGATTGCAAACGGGGTTTTCGGGCTTTGCTGGATGCGTCGAACCCCTTCATCCATAAAAAAGTGCCGGTTATATAAATTGGTTACAGAATCACGCTCCAATAAAGTTCGAAGCGTTTTCTCTTGTGAACGAATTTCTGTTTGATCGGTTAAAACAAAAATCACTTGTTTCACCGCAGAAGGATCGGATCCAATTCGTTTAATTGAGGCATAAATCACTTGTTCGTGTTTAGGGTTCACCTGCAAACTGAGCTCACCTTGCCAGTGACCTTGCGCTATAATTTGCGCCCAAATAGGCTCTATTACAGCGGTTGAAGTATTGAGCAAACGCTCAAGCAATGGCGTTTTAATAATGCTACTGAGATCGGTATTGAGTAATTCAAGCGCGGCTGGATTCGCTGTTTCAACCAAACCATTAACATCTGTGACAATGACTGCTTCTTGAATATGCTCAAAAACAGACATCGCAGTGATTTGTTGTTGTTCTAATTTTTTACGGAAAATAATTTCTGTTTGGTTTTTTTCAAGCAAAACTTTAAGATGATCCCGCGTGTTAGAAGCGGCAATGAGCGCTTGTTGATAATACCGCACGGATCGCGTGATGCGACCAATTTGATCGGCTCTGTCCGGTTTTGGCAAAATGGCATTGAGATCACCAGAAGTTAACCGCTCATAAGCATCAGCCACCCGCGCGAGTTGGCGATTAAACAGCCAAAAAATTAAAGCCATAATCGACATCTGTAGCACAAAAAAGCTAAAAAATAGCGTAATATTATTTTTAATTCTTTGTTTAATTACCTGTCCTATTCTCTGTATGGATTGATCTAGCACTAAATTTGCTTGCTGAGTTAATTGACCAAAATCTGTAATGGTAATTTCACTTCGCCCGAGATCCATTTTTTGTAATAGTAAATTTAAATCATTTGCATTACCTTGCGGCGTTAGGGCGGCGGCGCGCAGCAACCGTTCTGCCTGTTTATTAATATGTTCTACGAGCATATTAATAATGGGTTTATTACGACCATCTGCGCCATTAAGGCGCGTATTTCCAGCCAGTTGTTCAGCAAATGATCGAAGTTTTGACACGGGCTCTGTGACATCGGGGTGGGCGCCCAGCCGAAATTGCTGGGTTGTGTGTTCCACTAACTGATTAATGAGGGCAAGTTTTTGCCTTTGCGCCTCAACTGCTTGTATGAGCTCATTGGGTTCAGTAATTAAATGCTCAAATTTAGCGATGTGGGTGATGGATGTGCTTTGTAAGTAAAATAAAAATGCAAAACCCAACAAACCCTGCACCAACAGGAATAAAATAAATTGGATGGACAAAGGAATCGCGCGCATAGTGAACCGAGGTATTAAGTTTAACATAAACCACCTCCGTGTTTTTTGAAACATCCTTGTCATAATTCACGCATCAATAAAATTGATTTGCGAATTATTATAATAAATTTAATTAAGGCGCAACAGTTCAATTTTTTGACTTTGTTTCGCCGCGCCGAATAAATTTGTTATAAAAGGCGTTTTTATCACAGAAAGATCCGCGCCATGCTCCCTTGGCCTTCTTTTTATTTGGGCACTAATCAAAATCGCTGTAAGCATTCATGTAATACGTTGATCGACAGTACTATGTCTTAGGCTTTACGCATCCTACGCGCATTACATTCAAACCCAAAGATAGCGACCTTGGATTGGCTTTACTGCACCCCTGCTATGGCTGGGCTCGCAAGTGAAAGCTGCTTTTGGCTGATCCGGGCGGCACGCCGCTGCTCAAACCCTTGTTTAAGCGCGATTAATACCGCCAATGCCATAAAAGCGCCTGGGGGTAAAATGGCCAGCAAAAAATGGGCTTGCTCGGGCAATATGTGCAAAGTCCAATGGGCGGCCACAGACCCAAAGAGCTGCTGGGCATTCGCCAAGAGTGTGCCGAACCCGAGAATTTCACGAATAACCCCCAAGCTCACCAGCACTAAGCCAAAGCCTAAGCCCATCATTAAGCCATCATAAAGTGAGGGCAACACGCGGTTGCGGGCGGCGAAGCCTTCGACCCGCGCAATCACGATGCAGTTGGTCACAATCAGCGGCAAGAAAATGCCAAGCACATGGTAAAGCGTGTTGAGGTAGGCGTTCATCAGCAATTCAATCACGGTAACAACCGAGGCCACAACCATAACAAAAACCGGTAAACGCACTTCGGGGCGAACCCAATGGCGAATGGCAGAAGCCAGACCATTGGAAATTACCATGGTGAGTATGGTGGCCAAGGCTAAACCCATGGCGTTCACAACGGTATTGGAGATGGCCATCATGGGGCACATGCCGAGTATTTGCACCAAGCCTGGGTTGTTTTTCCATAATCCTTGTACGGTTAATTCACGGTAGGATACTTCACTCATGGGGCACCTCGTTGTGTGTGGCTGCGGGCAGATTTATTGCCGGTTGGGCTTCGTGCGGCGCAGGCAAACTAAATAATTGCTCATGATGCGCTTGCACATAGCGCAAGGCCTGATGGATGGCACCCACCACGGCGCGCGGGGTGATGGTGGCGCCGCTAAACTGATCGAATACACCGCCGTCTTTCTTAACCGCCCAGCCTTTTTCATCGGGGTTGTTTAGGCTTTTGTCGTTAAAGCCATAAATCCATGGTGATTTTTCAGGCTCAATTTTATCGCCCAAACCCGGTGTTTCGTTTTGACGTGTCACCCGCACGCCAGTGATTTTGCCATCGCGGTCAATGCCAATAATTAATTTTATATCGCCGCTGTAGCCAAAATGCGTAATGACCGGCAAAACTACCGCGACCACTTTGCCGGCTTTGATGGCTCGAAAACCCACAATGCCCGCGGCAACGGAAGCGGCCATGGCTTGCTTGGGGTCGGCTAGGGTGGGTTTTAACGGCGGCAAATTAAGCGCCGCCGGATCGGGCAATAAAAAGGCGGTATCGGCAGGGTTGTTGCTAAAGCTTCCGGGTATTAGCACGGCGCTAATTTGCCCGAGCAATACGGCCAACTGGCTTTCGGCAATGCGCGTGCGGGTAGCCTCCTCGGTCACGGTCACTAAGCCCACCCCAATCACGGAAAAGCCACCTAATAAGAGCGCGGTAATCGCAATGCGGCTTTTATCAAGCCCGGCTAAGCGTTTCATTTGCCGCCCTCCCCCGCTCCGTTCGGCTGAAGTTTGCCTTGTTTATGGCCGAACACCTTAGGCTGGGTGTAATAGTCAATCAGGGGCACCGATAAATTCATTAAAAGTACAGCAAAAGCCACGCCATCCGGATAACTGCCAAAGCTGCGGATAAGGACGGTCAGCACGCCGATGCCAAAGCCAAAAATCAGCCGACCACGCGGTGTGGTAGAGGCGGTCACAGGATCGGTTGCTACAAAAAACGCACCAAAAATGGTAGCGCCTGTGAGTAAGTGAAACAGTGGGCTCGCGTGCTTGGCAGAATCAAGCAGCCACAAAAACCCCGACATAACGAGCACGCCTGTGATAACGGCAACCGGAATATGCCAGCGAATCACCCCGCGCCACAACATCAATAAACCGCCCGCCAGAAACGCCAAACCCAGCCACAGATTCCACGCTTGCAACAAATGCCCCGAGTTGAACAAGCTTAAGGTGGCATTATGTATGGGAGCCCCCGCCGTGAGTTGCTCTCGCACATGATCAAGCGGGGTGGCCACGCTTAAGCCGTCATAGCCTACGCCACTCGGTAAAACGCCATTAAACGACCACGCCAGCGATTGCATGAAATTTAATGCGCCGCCCCCCACATCAATGGCAGGCCCCCAGCGCGTCATGGGTTCGGGAAATGAGATTAATAAAACCACGTAGCCGACCATCGCGGGGTTAAACAAATTAAACCCCAATCCCCCATAAAGCTGCTTTGCCACCACCACGGCAAAAATGGCACCAAAAACCGGCAACCACCACGGGCCTAAGTTGGGCAGGCACAGGGCAAAAATCCAAGCCAACACCACAACTGAACCATCATAAATGGCGGGGCGCACGGAACGCGCACGAATTTTTAGCATTAAAGCTTCTGCCAATAATCCGGCGGCAATGGCAAGCATGATGTTGATCAGCACCCCCCAACCCAAGAGCGCAATGGCGACGAGCGTGCCGGGCATAAGCGCGAGCAGCACGATCAACATCACGCGGCGAACACTGTTTTGTGCTTCGGGCAGGGGCGCGGTTTGAGTCGGGAATTTCATTGGCTGTTGCTCATGTTGGGTTATTTTTTGATGGCTCAGCCTGAGCTTTAGCGGGTTCTTCGGTAGCTTCTTGGGCATCTATCTGAATATTTGCGTGGGCTTGCACGGCGCGATCGGCATCAAGCTGAGCCCGGCGGGCTTTAGCCCGCGCACGTGCCGCTGCCACCGCGCTATCGGTAATCACTAAAGCGGCTGTATCTAAGCCCGCTGCAGGGGCGCTCACGGGTTGGGGTTGATAGGTGCCAAACGCATCATCAAAAGTACCAACAGTGGCGCCTGCGGGCGCATCCCGCGCTTCAATGGCGGCGGTATTTGTGGCTAAATTTTGCCGCTTTTTATTTAAGGCGGCCTCGCGCTCGGTTTTAATGCGTTCTAGCCGTTCATTGCGAAACTCAAAGCGGGTTCGTGCCAAGCTGGCTTTCGATTGATCGCGCTCTGCCGCCCATAGTTCGGTTTTAGCAAAGCGATAATAATCAACCAAGGGTAGATGCGAAGGGCAAACGGCGCTGCATACCCCGCATTCAATGCAATCAAATAGGTGATACTCCACCGTGCGATCAAATTGCTTGGCGCGGGCATACCAATACAACTGCTGCGGGAGTAAATCCGCCGGGCAGGCCTCGGCGCATAAACTGCATCGAATGCAGGGCTGCGGCGCGGGCTCGGCGGGCCTATCTTGCGGGCGCAAGGCCAGCAAGCAGTTGGTGGCTTTAATTACGGGCACGTCATCTTCATGCAGGGCAAATCCCATCATCGGCCCGCCCATAATTAATCGATCCGTGCCGGCCACGTAGCCGCCTGCTGCGGCAATCACATCGCTAATCTTAGTGCCGAGTGGTACGCGAAAATTATCAGGTTGCACGATGCCCGCGCCCGTGACGGTCACAATGCGATCGATCATAGGCTCGCCCAACACCACCGCCCGATAAATCGCAGCGACGGTGGCGACATTTAAGCAAAGTAAGCCATATTCGGTGGCGCGCCGCCCGCGTGGCACCTCAACATTCGTGAGCACTTTAATTAACTGTTTTTCACCCCCGGCCGGATAACGGGTGGGCACGGCAATGGTTTCAAAACGCGCATCCGCACGGCTGGCCTCGGCTAGGGTGGCAATCGCTTCGGGCTTGTTATCTTCAATGCCAATCAAACAGCGGCTTGCACCCATCATGTGCAGCACAATGGCCGCACCTTGCACAATCTCAAAGGGCTGCTCGCGCATCAGCCGGTCATCGCAGGTGATATAGGGCTCACATTCCGCGCCATTGAGAATCAGGGTATGCACAGAGGCAGCGCTGCCCGTGGCAAGCTTGGCCGCCGTAGGAAAAACTGCGCCACCTAAGCCCACAATACCCGCCTCACGCAACCGCCCCCGCAATTCGGTGGGGGTTTGGGCAGTAAAATCCGGCCACGGCGTCATCGGCTCAATTGCCTCATCCCTGCCATCGGCATCTAAAATAATCGCCATAGCACCAAGGCCACCCGGGTGCGGGATGGCGTGCTCGGTGATGGCAGAAATAACCCCTGAGGTGGGGGCATGAATCGAGGCCGAAATAAAATCGGTGGCCTGCGCCAACACCTGACCTTTTTTCACCCGCTGCCCCACCGCCACCACCGCGCGTGCTGGGGCGCCAATGTGCATGTGCAAAGGCAAAACATAACGCGGCATGAGCGGCAGTGCTTTTATGGGGCGATCCCGTGTGCTGGTTTTGTTCTCAGGAGGGTGAATGCCGCCGTGAAAACTAAAACGCGCTTGGGGTACCTTAAGTTGAGGGGGCTTAACCATGCGTTACGATCCGTTCACGAGTAAGCTCATCTAGCTTGGCGTTGGCTGGTTGATCTACAACGGTTGGCGTTGGGGTGGCAAGCGGCGGCGCCAAGAGGACGCGCTGCGTTTGGGGATAGGGAAACCGAAACCCTTCAATCCCGATGGCTACGGGTACCATGTCAATGCAATCGACCGGACAGGGCGCGATGCAGAGCTCGCAACCGGTACATTCAGCCGCAATCACAGTATGCATTTGCTTGGCCGCCCCCAAAATAGCATCCACAGGGCAGGCTTGAATGCACTTAGTGCAACCAATGCACACCGCTTCATCAATAACGGCCACCATCGGCACGGTTTTGGCGGTGCCATTGTCGGCATTGAGGGGTTTGGGTTCCACGCCGAGCAAATCTGCCAGGTTTTTAATGGTGGCATCGCCCCCCGGCGGGCATTGATTAATATCCGCCCGACCTTCAGCAATAGCTGCTGCATAAGGTTTACAGCCCGGAAAACCACATTGGCCACACTGAGTTTGCGGCAAAAGGGCATCAATTTTTTCGGCCAGCGGATTGCCTTCCACATGAAACCACTGCGCCGCAATGCCTAGGAGCAAGCCAAAGGCCAGCGCTAAACCGGCAGCAACCAAAATGGCGGTCATCATTAAGCTTTAACCATGCCCGCAAAGCCCATAAAACCCAAAGCCATAAGGCCGGCGGTGATGAGGGCAATGGGCACGCCTTCAAAGGCTTGGGGCACATCGGCCACGTTAATGCGTTCACGCAATGCGGAGAACAAAATGAGCACCAAGGAAAACCCTAAAGAAGCACCAAAACCATACAGGGCGGATTCCATAAAATTGTGCGCCTGTTGCACATTAAGCAACGCTACCCCGAGCACCGCGCAATTGGTGGTGATGAGCGGTAAATAAATCCCGAGCACATTGTGCAACAGCGGGCTTGTTTTGCGCACCACCATTTCGGTGAAATTCACTACCACAGCAATCACCACAATAAACATAATGGTGCGAAGGTAGGTTAAACCTAAGGGTTCTAAAATAAACGCTTCGGTTAGGTAACTTGCAATCGCCGATAAGGTGAGCACGAACGTGGTTGCCATCGACATGCCAATGGCGGTTTCGATTTTTTTAGACACCCCAAAAAAGGGACACAAGCCTAAAAACTTCACCAAGACAAAGTTATTAACCAGCACGGTGCTAATCAGGATAAGCGCATATTCAGACACGTTAGAACCTCAGGGGACGCTGGCCATGCACCACGCGCCTTCGCGCAATTAAATAGGCAAGCTTCAAATAGTCTTAAGACTAATAATTATAGGCAATGGGTTTCTATTTACCTAACGGATTGACGCGGCCGGACGCAATTGCAGGGGGAGTTTGCCTATCGGTGCGCCCAAGTGGCCTATGGCATTAAATTTTAAGGCCAAACTTGCGGCGCGCCTTCTTTGCCCAATTTTAAAAGCCAAGCGGCATGCGCTGATTGTTCATCCGCATCCGGGTTGATGACACGCAACGCCGGGCGATTTTGCGGCAAACGCATAATGCCCGCCTCCACCGCTTGAGGCGAGCCCTCGGTTGCGCGCTGCGGATTGTATTCATCAAAACTTAAGGTTTTTTGCCCGCCTGTGAGCGCTAAATATACATCGGCCAGAATTTGCGAATCCAGCAACGCGCCATGGAGGACGCGCTCGCTGTTATCGATAGACAGCCTGCGGCACAAGGCATCGAGGCTATTGCGTTGACCGGGGTATTTTTGCCGCGCCAGTGCGAGTGAGTCGGTGACGCCCGCCACATAATCAGAAAGTGCGCCCTGCCCGGGCAGGCGGGCTAACTCGCTATTAATAAAGCCCACGTCAAATTCTGCGTTGTGAATAATAAGCTCGCTATCCCGTACAAACTCAATAAATTCGCCAACGATGTGCGCAAATTTGGGTTGATTGGCAAGAAAGCTATCATCTAAGCCATGAATGGCTAATGCTTCGGGATCGACCGGCCGCTCGGGGTTTAGGTACACGTGGTAGTGCTTACCGGTGAACTGTCGGTCTATGAGCTCCACCGCGCCAATTTCGACTAGGCGATGGCCTTCACTTGCCGGCAAACCGGTGGTTTCGGTATCTAAAATAATTTGGCGTTCGGCCATAAAATCACTCCAAAGTTAGCGGGTGGCAATGCCCCGATTGGCCAGTTGATCGGCGCGCTCGTTTTCAAGATGCCCCGCGTGGCCTTTAATCCAATGCCAATGCATTTGATGCCGCTTGGCCGCTTCATCAAGCCGCATCCATAAATCGGCATTTTTCACCGGCTGACCATCCGCGCGGCGCCAATTGCGTTTGCGCCAATTGGCTAACCATTCCAGCATACCTTGACGCACATATTGAGAATCGGTCGTTAAATGCACGATGCAAGGGCGCTTTAAGGTTTCAAGCGCACTAATGGCGGCTAATAGCTCCATGCGATTATTCGTGGTGTGCGCCTCACCGCCACAGAGTTCTTTTTCGTGGCCGCCATAACGCAGTAATGCGCCCCAGCCACCGATGCCGGGATTACCCTTGCAGGCGCCATCCGTCCAGATATGCACAACTGTGGGAGCCAGACTTTCATCTGACGCTGGGGTTAAATCATTCAGAGGGCGAGTTTGCGACATAAGCCGTGTGTTCTTTTATTGAGTTGATGGGGCGACCGGTGGGCAATTTTTTTGGCCCATCGGCCACCGACAGCGGTATTGCCTGCTACCGCCGCAGGCGCTTTGTTGGGTAATAAGGTGCGCAGCCGAAATGCTGGGCGGATTGCCGTGGGCGTGCTGACCCGGCGCACGGCATCAATCACGTAAAAGCCTTGTAAAAACCACAGCCAATGCTGGCCAAATTGGCGCATAGCCTGCATTTTTTGAAAAACTTTAGGCCGGCATAACGGGCATACGCCGCCGTGATGATCGACCGATCGCAGCTCGTAACCCAACACGCGCAACCAATCAACTACCCGCCACGCTGCATGATGATGCCCAAGCGATAAAGGGGCATGACAACGAGCGCCTAACCAACGCTGCCCATGCCAAAGACTCACCGGATTAACCCCCACAATCAGCAAACGGCCCTCAGGGTGAACGGTGCGATCAAGTTCCCGAAGTAATTCATGCGGTTCGCGGCGATTTTCTAACACATGCAAGGCAATGACTAAATCAGCCGCGGCGCTATCAATGGGCAGTTGGGCGTAATCTGCGACCACTGCCATCACCCAATTGGGCGCGGGCGCATCAGGGCTTAAATTGGGAATCTGGGGTAAATCGCTTGCCCGGGTAGCAATTTGGGTGATGCGCCGGATGCGCAAGCGCGCGGCCAAAGCTTGTGACAGGGCTTTTGAGCCCGCACCGAGCAGCACGGCATGATATCCAAAGGCATCATCCACCCGAAGGCCAATCCCTCTCGCCAAAACTTGCCCTATCGTGGCACCCATCGGGCTGCCATACCAATCCGATAGCGCTTCGGTGGGGCATTGGAGCGAGGATTTGGCACCAATTTCCATCACACGCCCTGCTCAATGCGATCATCCGTTGGCCGCACATGGGCGGCAGAGACTAAGCGGTGGCAGGTAAAAAGCATCATACCGGCGCCGAGTGACACGAGCGACATCATCAAAAACGCGGTTTGTGCCCCCAGATGAGTCCAAAGCAAGCCCGCCAGCATCAAGCCCACGGCCGCGCCGCCGCCATAACTAAAGCCTGAAAAAATCGATTGCCCGCGCGATTGCATCCGGCCGGTAAATTGTTGATGAATCACCGCAATGCCTACGGCGTGCGTCAAACCAAAACTTGCCGCGTGTAAAACCTGCGCGAACAAAATCCACCCTAAAGCATCGATTTGGGTGCCAATTAATGCCCAACGCAATGCCATCAAGCCCAACGCGATGGCGAACAAACGGCTATACGAATAGCGCGTTAAAAATTTGGGCAAAACAAAAAATAAAATAATTTCCGCCACCACGCCCAGCGCCCATAACAAGCCGATGGCGCCGCCGCTATAGCCATGCTCTGCGAGGTACACACTAAAAAAAGCGTAATAAACACCATGCGCCACATTCACTAAAAACTGCATCACCAAAAAGCCAATTAAGGCGGGGTTTTGCAATTTTTGCCAGAAACTTGAGCCGAATTCGGTTGAATCCCGTAGCGCGCGATGGGGCGCCGGTTGAGCAGCGGGTTCTGCCAACCGCTGCAACAGCACCCACAAACCCAGCAAGGCTACCATCAGCAAGCCTGCAATCCAAAACGATTGAACATTCGGCGCTAACCCATTGATAATAAGACCCAAGCCCACCGAGGAGACAATAAAGCCAATCGAACCCCATGCGCGCAAAGAGGAATACACTTCGGCACGCCCGGCCACTAAGCGCAAAGTCAGCACATCGAGCTGCGAGAGCAAAGGCTGCCAAGCTAAGCCAAACAAACCCAGCGCCACCAGCCAAAAACCAAACGGCGCATGGGTTAATTTCAAGATAAATATCAATGAAAATAGAAAGATAGATACCAGCGTCATCAGCCGCAAGGCCGGCAAAATTCGGTTATGATGATCAACCCACCAGCCCAAAAGCGGCGGCCCTATGACCTTAGAAGCCATAACCGCCGCCAGCAAAAAACCCACTTCTTGGGGGTTAAACCCTTGTGCCAGCAAAAACGGGCTGAAATACGGCAAAAAAATGCCAAAGCCTAAAAAATAAACAAACAACGTGAGGCGCATCACGTGTTCATCACTTGCTGGAACGCCCTGTTGATTGGCTGGCATCACAGGCATCTTGTTACGCAGACTGAACCTTGGCGGGAATCACCGGTGTGGCACACACCACGCCCCCGCATTGCCCCCGATGACGCAAGGCGTGGTCAATGAGCGTTAAAGCCAACATCGCCTCAGCAATGGGGGTGGCGCGAATGCCGACACAGGGATCATGCCGGCCGGTGGTGATGACTTCAGCCGATGCGCCGGTAATATCCACACTTTGACCCGCCAAACGAATGCTTGAGGTGGGCTTTAACGCGATATGTGCCACAATCTCTTGGCCACTTGAAATGCCACCGAGCACGCCACCTGCGTGGTTGCTCAAAAAACCATCAGGGGTTATTTCATCGCGAAACTCGGTACCGCGCGCCGCCACGCAAGCAAAACCTGAGCCAATTTCCACCCCTTTGACCGCATTAATGCTCATTAAGCCATGTGCTATTTCGGCATCTAGGCGATCGAACACCGGCTCGCCCCATCCCGGCGGGCAACCCGTGGCCACCACCGATACGCGCGCACCGACCGAATCGCCAGATCGGCGCAGCTCATCCATAAAAACTTCTAACTCAGGCACTTGCGATTCATCTGGCCAAAAGAACGGGTTATGCTCCACGGCCGACCAATCAAAGCCTCGATGTTTTATTGGGCCAATTTGCGATAAATAGCCGCGCACTTGCACGCCATACGTTTCAAATAACCATTTTTTAGCAATCGCCCCGGCTGCGACCCGCATCGCTGTTTCACGGGCAGATGAGCGCCCGCCGCCGCGATAATCGCGAATGCCATATTTTTGTAAATAGCTGTAATCAGCATGGCCTGGGCGGAACTGATCGGCGATTTTGCCGTAGTCATTCGAGCGCTGATCGGTGTTTTCAATCACCAAACCAATCGGCGTGCCTGTGGTTTTGCCCTCAAACACGCCAGATAAAATTTTCACCTCATCTAATTCGCGCCGTTGGGTGGTGTGACGCGAGGTGCCGGGTTTGCGGCGATCCAAATCCTTCTGCAAATCTGCCGCGCATAAATCCATACCCGGTGGGCAGCCATCAACAATGGCGCCCAAAGCCAAGCCATGCGATTCACCAAACGTGGTCACGGTAAATAGTTTGCCGAAGGTGTTGCCTGCCATAATGAAATACTTCTTGTGCGGGAATAAAATTGAGTGAAATTTAAGTACTAAGCCGACTTTGAGGCAATTAACCTCAAAAAAACACGCCAGCGGTGGCATCATTATACGCATCCGCGCGCCCAATAACCGCCCACCCGAATTCAAAAAACACTATGCCGAACGATGTTATAACTCAGCTCATCCACCACGCCCACCAAACGCCCATGCGGATTGCTTTGCGCTGGGGCAGCATCGCTTTGAGCTACGCAAAACTTGCAACATCTGTTGAACAAACAGCGCATTATCTCAAAGAGCAGGGTTTGAGCCCCGGTCAACACCTAGTGATTTGGGCGAACAAGCGCATCGAAACGGTGGTGGTGCTTCTCGCAGCTTGGCAGGCAGGCTTAGTGATTGTGCCGTTGCATCCGTCACTGCGCGCGGGGCAGTTGCGGTCTATTTTTAATCGTGCAGCCGCGCAGGGTTTGATTACCGATGCGCCGCACGCCCAGGCTTTGGGTTTTACTGCAATCAACCCCACCGGTTGGGGGTTTGCCCGAACGCCCGATGCCCCTTTTAAGCAGTTACCTTTTGATTTTCAAAACGAAGACGGTCCCGCTCCCCAACGACAAACCCGCCCCCCTGCCTGCCTTGGCGATGCTTTGGCGGCCTTAATGTTTACTTCGGGCAGCACCGGCTTGCCTAAGGGGGTGATGGTCACGCACGATAATTTTAATGCCGGCGCGGCCGCGGTGAGCGCCTACTTGAACCTAACCGCTCAAGATGAACTACTGGCTGTTTTGCCGCTGTCATTTGATTATGGTTTATCCCAAATTACCACGGCGCTACTCGTGGGCGCTGGCATTACCTTGCAAGATTATTTATTGCCCAATGATTTGAAAAAACCCCTGCTCCAAGGCGGCATAACGGTGGTTGCGGGCACACCGGGCTTGCTGATTGCGTTGGCGCAAGCCCCTTGGCTGGGTGATGCCCCGGCTTTACGGCTTATTACCAACTCAGGCGGCAGGTTACCCGAGACGAGCGTCAAGGCATTGCGCGCGGCACGCCCGAACACCGCGCTATTTTTAATGTATGGTTTAACAGAAGCGTTTCGGGCAAGTTATCTTATTCCCACCGAGGTAGATGCTCACCCCGATTCCATAGGGCGGCCATTTTCTGCCAGTGTATTGGGGCTGGTTAATAATCAAGGCGTGCTTGTGCCTTCTGGCTTAGAAGGAGTGGGTGAATTAGTGCAAGGCGGCCCACTGGTTACGCGGGGATACTTTAATGACCCTGATGCAACCGCCGAACGCTATCGCAGCCCACCTGCGGGTTGGCCAAACCCCCAAGACCGTGTGGTGGTTTATTCAGGCGATCTTGTCCGGCGTGATAGCGAAGGCCGCTACTATTTTTTAGGCAGGCTTGATGAGCAAATTAAAGTGCAAGGTTTTCGCATCAGCCCAGAAGAAATTGAGCAAGCGGTGCTGCACTATGCAGGGGTTAGCGAAGCACTGGCATTTGGCTACGCGCTGCCACTAAGTGAGCCGGATAATCGGCGAGAGGCCGTGCCCGATGAGAATCTCATTGGGCTTGTGGTTGCGCCCCATACCGTGAATCTTGATGAATTGAACTCTTGGCTGCACACCCAACTGGCGCCCTATCAAATGCCCAAAAAAATCCTCGCGCTGCCCAATCTTCCGCGCTCAAACAATGGCAAATTAGATCGCGCTGCCAGCCGGGCTATTTTTTTAGGCCATCAAAACCCAGCCAGTCAGGCCAGCTTATGACCGATGCGCCCCAAGCGAATTTGGCGCCCCCTGCAACGGAGGCCATCGAAGTGACGCCAAGCAATCATACCCTCTCAACAGGGCAAAACCTGATGCAGCAATGTCTAGGCAAAGCCGCATCAGCTTGGCCAGTGGCACAAGGGCAATTAATGCAGGGCGCCACCCCCTTGTCGCAATGGCTTAAAACCCAAACCACGCCGGCTTATGTGTACAACTTAAACGTGATATCGGCAGAGGTGAATCGGGTTCGTGCCGTGCTCCCCGCCGCCATTCGCTTGCATTACGCCATTAAAGCCAATCCGCACCCAGCCATTTTGCAGCACTTAGCTACACGGGTGGATGGTTTTGATTGCGCCTCACTCAAAGAGATGCAGCAAGTGGCCGCGCATGCGCCGGCGCTTATCGCGCAGACCAGCATTGCAGGGCCTGCAAAATCAGACGCTGAACTGGCATTCGCCCTAGCGCATAACATCCTCATTAACGTGGAATCCCAAGGTGAACTCCTGCGCATCAGCGGGCTTGCAAACCAAAGCGCGCAAATTGCGCGGATTGCTTTACGCATCAACCCGCCTTTTGAGCTTAAAGGATCGGGTATGAAAATGGGCGGTGGTGCCCGCCCATTTGGGATTGATAGCGAGCAAATCCCCGCCCTAATCAACCTCATTCAATCGGATGCAAAGTTAAAACAAACAATTGATTTAGAAGGATTTCATCTTTATGTTGGCTCACAAAATCGCGATGCCGCCGCCCTGTGCGCCGGGCTTGACGCCAGCATAAATTTAATTGAAACCTTATATCGAAACACGGGGTTCATCCCCCGCCATCTTAATTTGGGCGGCGGGTTTGGCGTGGTCTATCACCCACAAGATAAAACGCAAAACACCGCATTGGATTTAGACGCCCTGCGTGCGACCCTCTTTAACATCGCCGATCGAGCCCAAGCTCAATGGCTCGGCATTCATCTCAATTTAGAACTGGGTCGATATTTGGTGGCGGGTGCAGGCCTGTATGTAACTCGCATCGTTGATCGCAAAATCTCGCGCGGCAAAACTTATCTGCTGTGCGATGGCGGCATGCATCACCACCTTGCGCTCTCAGGGAATTTAGGCCAGGTTATCCGCCGAAACTGGCCGATTATCGCCATCGATTATTTAGATAAGGCGCCGGTTGAACCCGTTGAAATCGCAGGCCCCTTATGCACCCCGCTGGATGTGCTCGGCCAAAATTTACCCATGCCGCAATTAAATGTCGGGGATGTGCTGGGCGTGCTGCAATCCGGCGCATATGGTCTTAGCGCATCACCCAACCGGTTTTTATCACACCCGGACTGCCCTGAGTGGATCATTCATGAGGCGGATGCGCACTCTGTGATAACCCATGAATAAAGTTTCAGGCTCAATCCCTGTCAATGGAAGGTCACATCCCTGCCCTATCTGATGTCTTTGATGCCTTATCCTTCGGGCGCGTCTACAAACCTGCTTGAACCGATGAGGAGATTTATGCGCATTTCCCGACGTTCTCTGGCGTGCCATTTGATCCATGGCTCACCGCGCTGCTTCTTAATCGCATTGATGAATTTACCGCCTGACGCAATGAACAAAACTAACAACGCCACTCGTCGCGAACGTAGACTTTCACCGCTGTTCGCGGCACAATGCGGCAACTTTTGACTCAATCACTGGTGCAAGAAGGAACTGCGACGCATGGCGACTATTCTGCTGCTGAACGGCCCCAATTTGAATCGACTCGGCACGCGCGAGCCCGAGCGCTACGGCAACACCACACTGGCCGATGTGGTCAATCAGCTGCATAGCCATTGCCAAAGCGCCCACGCAACACTTGAACACTTGCAAACCAATGCCGAAGCCGAATTAATCGAGCGCATCCATGCCGCCGCCGACGCAGGGGTCGCCGGCATTGTGATTAACCCCGCCGCCTGGACGCACACCAGCATTGCCCTGCGTGATGCGCTCTTAGCTTCCGCCATTCCTTTTGTTGAAGTGCATATCAGCAACATTTACGCGCGTGAGCCCTTTCGTCAGCACTCCTATTTTTCGGATATTGCCATTGGCTCTATTGTGGGCGTGGGTGCACTCGGCTACGAGCTGGCACTTTTTGCCCTATTTCATCATTTAGGCATTAAACGGGTGCTCAGCCTGCCGCCCGCTTAAATCGGCTTAAAACCCCCTCGTTTGACTTAAAATTGTATTAACCTCGGAGACGTCCCTCGATGGATATTCGTAAAATCAAAAAACTCATCGAACTCTTAGAGGAGTCCGGTATCGCTGAAATTGAAATTCGCGAAGGCGAAGAATCGGTGCGGATTGCCCGCGGGCAAATCATGCAACCTGCCCCCACGAGCTATCACTTTGCGCCACCCCAAGCGGCTCAAGCTACCCAGGCAGCCCAAATTACCGCACCTGCCGCAGCCACACCCGCGCAGGCAATGGCCAGCGGCACACCGATTAAATCGCCGATGGTCGGCACGTTTTATCGCGCGGCATCCCCCACCGCCAAGGCTTTTGTTGAAGTGGGCAGTGCGGTTAAAGCCGGTGACACCCTGTGTGTGATTGAAGCTATGAAAATGTTTAATCAAATTGAAGCTGAAACCAGCGGCACCATTACCGCCATCTTGGTCGAAAATGGCCAACCGGTTGAATATGATCAGCCCCTGTTCATCATTGAATAAGCCATTTAATCTCATTAGGTTTTTAGCATGTTGAACAAAGTATTAATCGCCAATCGCGGCGAAATTGCTCTTCGGATTTTGCGAGCCTGCCGCGAGCTCGGCATTAAAACCGTGGCCGTGCATTCCACCGCCGATCGCGATTTAAAGCACGTCCGTTTAGCCGATGAATCGGTGTGCATTGGCGGGCCTCGCTCCAATGAAAGTTATTTAAATATTCCCGCTATTATTTCTGCCGCCGAGGTCACCGACTCGGTTGCTATTCACCCGGGATATGGCTTTTTATCCGAAAACGCCGATTTTGCCGAGCGCGTAGAACAATCGGGGTTTATTTTTATTGGTCCCACGCCCAACAACATTCGCTTAATGGGCGATAAAGTCACCGCCAAAGCCACCATGCGCGCAGCTAAGGTGCCCTGCGTACCCGGCTCTGAAGGGGCACTCGGCGATGATCCTGATGAAAATATTAAATTAGGCCGAGCAGTCGGTTACCCCGTCATCATCAAGGCGGCGGGCGGCGGCGGCGGCCGCGGTATGCGCGTGGTACACACCGAAGCGGCTTTGTTGCATGCCATCGAAATGACCCGCAGTGAAGCGCAAGCCGCTTTCAACAACCCGCAGGTGTACATGGAAAAATTCCTAGAGCACCCGCGGCATATTGAAATTCAGGTTTTAGCTGATGCCCACGGCAATGCCCTCTACTTAGGCGAGCGCGATTGCTCTATGCAACGTCGCCATCAAAAAATTATTGAAGAAGCGCCCGCGCCCGGCATTACGCCAAAGCAGCGCGCAGAAATCGGTGCGGTTTGCGTCGCCGCCTGTCAGCGCATGGGTTATCGCGGTGCGGGCACCTTTGAGTTTCTTTATGAAAAAGGCCATTTTTATTTCATTGAAATGAATACCCGCCTGCAGGTTGAGCACACCGTGACCGAAATGATTACCGGCATTGATTTGGTCAAGCAGCAATTGCGGATTGCCGCCGGCTTACCCCTTGAACTAAAACAAGCCGATGTGCGGATTACAGGCCACGCCATTGAATGCCGAATTAATGCCGAAGACCCCGCAACCTTCGTGCCCAGCCCCGGTAAAATCAAAAACTTACACTTCCCAGGCGGGCCTGGCGTGCGAATTGACTCGCACATTTACAGCGGCTATAGCGTACCCCCCTACTACGATTCGATGATCGGCAAACTCATCACCCATGCCGATACCCGCGAACAAACGATTCGGCGCATGGCGGGCGCATTAGATGAAATGATGATTGACGGCATCAAAACCAATATTCCGCTGCATCGCGATTTAATGGCCGATCAAGCCTTCATTGAAGGCGGCACCGATATTCATTATCTTCAAAACCGACTGGGAATTGCTTAAATGACCGCCCAAGCCCACCATTCTGCCTGGCAACGTTTGAGCCTAGATGTCCCCCAAGCGGAGGTAGAGGCCTGCGAAGATGCACTGCTCGAAGCGGGCGCCGTATCGGTTTCCCTAGAAGAACTCGGTGATGAGCCCATTTTGGAGCCCAAACCCGGTGAAACGCCGCTCTGGCAACGGGTGCGCGTGGCTGGACTTTTTGAAGGTCACCTCAATCCGGCCGATTTAATGGCGGCGCTGGCTCAAGAACTCAGGCCGGCTTTATTGGATCAACTCGATCATCAGTACGTAGAAGAGATTGATTGGGTGCGCCAAACCCAAGCCGATTTCCCGCCCACCGTGTATGGCGATAGCCTCTGGGTTGTGCCGCACTGGTGCGAGGCGCCTGCCCAAGCCAAAACCGTGATCCGTATCGACCCGGGTCTAGCCTTCGGCACCGGTCAACATGAAACCACCGCCCTGTGTTTGGATTGGCTCGATGCGCAACCAATCAACGGCTTGCGTATCTTGGATGTGGGTTGTGGCTCGGGAATTTTAGCACTGGCCGCACTCATGAAAGGCGCTGCCCAAGCCTTCGGCACCGATATTGATCCACAAGCTCTCAAAGCCAGCCGCGATAATGCCGCGCTCAATGCCATTGCAGCATCCCGCCTATGGCTCGGCCTGCCGGATGATCTCCCGGCCAGTGAACGCTTTGATTTCCTCATTGCCAACATCCTCGCTCAACCCTTGATTGAACTCGCCCCCATCCTCGCGCCCCATATCAAAGTGGGCGGACGTTTTGCGCTCTCGGGCATCCTAAAAGAGCAGGCGCAGGCCGTTGCCGCCCAATGGCTGGCGCAAGGTTTGCTGATTGATGAGATTGAAACACGCGGCGACTGGGCGCGTGTCAGCGGACATCGAGCACACTAACCTAGCCTTTTAAGCGCAAAGAAAAGCCCCCGAAAATTCATCGGGGGCTTTTTAATTTTAAGCTAATGCTTTGATTCTTATCCTCTGCCCGAGGCCACAACAGCAACGAGCAGATTACTTACAAACGCTTAGAATTTAGGCATCGAAGGCACATTCACAGAAGGCACATTCACGCTGGGTGTATTCACCGAAGGCACGTTCACGCTGGGCGTGTTCACTGAAGGCACGTTCACGCTGGGCGTGTTCACTGAAGGCGTATTAACACTCGGTGTGCTCACTGAAGGGGTATTCACCCCAGGGGTTGCCACCGCTGGCACATCCGTTTGACCGGCAGAGGCGCCCGCATTCGTTGAACCTGAACCCGCAGATGCCCCAGATCCTGCCGCATTGCCCCCCGCTGAAGCGCCAGAACCAGACGCATTCGCACCATTAGCGGCACCGTTGCCTGCACCTGTTTGAGTTTGGGTGGTAGCGGTGGTGTTGGTGGTTGCATCAGCGGCATAAACAACGCCCGCTAAAGCCAAAGCCAAAGCAGAAATGGTTAAAGAGGCTTTTTTGAATGTTGAATGAGACATGGCGAATACTCCTATGAGATGAAACATCAAGGCCGGGCGTTTTGGTTTATCGCCTCGGTGCAATCCATATTAGTGGGAAAATTTTCCACGTCAAGTTTTTTTCTCCTGTGCTAAAATTTCCCACATGAATACCGCCATCAAAAATACCGCCCTCCTGATCCTTCGCCCCCTCGTACGATTTTTAATCGGCCACGGGTGGACTTTTGGTGCTATTAGTGAATTGCTCAAATATGTTTGCGTCGAAGAAGCTTGCCGCCAACAAGGAACGGGGGCTCGAGGACTCACCGACAGCAAAGTCTCCCTTATCAGCGGCGTGCACCGCAAAGAAGTTCGGCGTATTCGTGAAGAGCTCACCCAAAGCGAAACCCATCACCTAAAACTGCGCCACGGAGCCAACACAGCCGCCCAATTAATCGCTTTATGGATGACGCACCCCCATTATCAAAATGAACAAGGTGAGCCCATCGCCCTGCCGCTCCGCGCCGCTAATGCGCCCTCGGTTGAAGCATTGGCTCGGCTGGTGAAGGCTGATGTACGTGTGCGCACGATTGTGGACGATTTAGTTCGAGCCGGTGTCGCCGAAGAGCGCGGGGATATGATCGGCTTGTTGCGCTGCAGCTATGTCTCTGATATTCCCGAAGATCGATTGATTTTTATGGCAAACAACGTGGGCGATCACTTGGCCGCCGCCGTACACAACTTGGAAGGCGGCTCACCGAAATATCTCGAACAAGCGCTGTATTTCGATGAACTCACTGCGGTGGAACTCGAAAAACTCCGCCCTGAATTGCGCCGCTTGGGGGAGAAGTTACTACGGGATGCCTATCAGCGGGTGGCCAAATCGCGCCCATCTGCGGATGAAACCCCGCCAGCGCCAAAGCCCAACCAAACGCGCCGGATGCGACTCGGGGTCTACTATTTTGAAGACGAAACCCCGCAAAACACATGTGATCACTCGACACCCTGCCCGGCCGCGCCCGCACAGGTTAAAACACATGGATAATCAAAAGCACCGGCATGGTTTGGCGGGTATCCTCAGCGGTTTGCTGGGGCTGTGTTTAATCTTCCTATCTGGCCAAGCGTTCAGCGCCCCGCCCAATGCCGCCCGCCCCGGCGGCATTGGGGGCACAGGTTTATCGTTCAACGCAAACCCGGGCGGCATTGGCGGTACGGGCATTATCGCCATCGGACCCATCCAACGTTTTGGCAGTATTTTTGTTTTAGGCAAGGAATATCATTTCACGCCACAAACCCGCTTTTTGCGAGATGGCCAACCCAGCGCTGAAGAGGCACAACAACTCGGGGATTGGGTCACCGTTCAGGGACATTGGCAGAATGATCGTTGGGTGGCCGATCAGGTGGACATGACCCACGCCATAACGGGAACAATTGAATCGATCGATTCTACAAACCAGCGGATTCGTGTGCTCGGGCAAGAAATCATGTTCGCCCCCAATACGCAAATTCATGCCGAACCGCATCATGTGGCGCTGTATTTCTCAACATTAAAAGTAGGCGATAAAGTGCGACTGAGTGCCGCCCCCGGGCGCACCGGCCTATGGCTTGCCACGGCACTTGTTCGCTTAAATCAGCCATCAAATGCAGTAACACTGCAGTTACAAGGGCACATTGGGGCAATCAGCCCAGATCGCAAACAGATTCAAATAGAGGGCGAATGGTTTCCCATTGCCGGCACCATCCCCCCCGGCCTTAAAATCAATCAAGCCGTCATAGTTCGCGGTCAGTATCGCCAAGATAAACCGATCATCTCGACTATTGAGCTCATCAAGCCCCTTAATTTCGCGCCTGGGCAGGCCATCGAACTCTTTGGCTATGCGCAGCATATTGAACAAACCAATTATTGTGATGCGTTTCAAATTAAGGCAGATGCCGGCACCCTCGGCCTGAGCCCGAATCATCAAAACCCAGCACCCGGCGCTTGGCAAGTCATTCGCGGATCACTGATTGAGCCGAATGTGATTGAATTAAAGCAGGCTCTCCCATCACAAACGCCCATGCAATTTGGTCTGGCGCCCAGGGCACTTCATGGCGATCAGCCGAACGCCGCAAACCCGATCATCACTACCCCATCACCCGAATCAATACCCCAAAACATAGGATTACCCGGCATGCCTGGGAGTATTACAGCACCCTCTATACCTTCCGTACCTTCCGTACCTTCCGTGCCTTCCGTGCCTTCCGTGCCTTCCGTACCTTCCGTACCTTCCGTACCTTCCGTACCTTCCGTACCTTCCGTACCTTCCCCTGTGTCAGGATAGTTGTCGCCTTGGCGGATTAGCCATGACTAGATGTCAAGACCCGCCCGGTTATATACTTCCATAACGAATAAATCGGGGCATTGTTTCTGCCATGCCTGAAGTGATTCCATGGGTGTCATATGGTTCAGCGCCCGTTGTGGTATGTGGTGGTTGTAGGTGTTGAGATAGCTCATCATCGTGGCCTCAAGTTCAGCCGATGAGCTGAAGCGGGTTTGTTTGACCAGCGCACTGATACGCCCGTTAAAGCGTTCTACCATGCCGTTGGTTTGCGGGTGGCCTGGCGGTATCAGGCGGTGCTCAATGCCATGCGCCACACATTGTTGATCGAACGCATGCCGCCCGCTGGGCTGCTTTTCTTTACAGGTGAAGCGGTCGGTGAACTGGCTGCCGTTATCGGTAAGGAGCTTAACGATCTTCATGGGTGCGGTGTTTTTCAAGATAGTTGTCGCTTTTTGTTAAATCTGTCTAATTGTTTCC